>Ga0228700_1000575_pt1 | contig 31710 bp, 26 predicted proteins | sample McNCre317_Aug_MG_FD_178019 | JGI IMG/M metagenome (GOLD analysis project Ga0228700, IMG submission 178019) | Freshwater microbial communities from McNutts Creek, Athens, Georgia, United States - 3-17_Aug_MG | ecosystem: Environmental > Aquatic > Freshwater > Creek | place: USA: Georgia...
TGCGGCCCGCTCGGCATAGCGGTTGAAGCGCCAGGCCGTGCCCTCCAGGGTGATGCGCCGCCAGCTGGCGCGCTTTTCTGCCGGCTCCATTTCGGTCCAGCGCTGCACCTCGTCAAAGCTGCGTCCGCAGCCCTTGCAAAAGGCATCGCCCTGGCTGGTGGAGCAGATGGCGATGCAGGGCGTGTCGGGCGTGCTGCGGTACCACTCCAGCCAGGCTGCGTAGGCCTCGCGCGGCATGCTGTGGGCATCGGCATCACTTTGATGGTAGTACACCAGGAGGGCATAGACCTCGGCCAGTGCGCGCGTGGGCGCGGGCAGGCTCACACCGTCCGGTGAGGGCTCGCGTTGGCGCCAGTAGTTGATGGCGGACTCGATGTCGGTGATGTGGATGCCGGGCACGGAACGATGGGGCTTGCAGGACGGCGCGGCGTCCGGGCTGCGCATCATAGCCGCCCCCAATTTCTCAAGGGGCAAAACCGAATTCCTAAGATTCCGCTTTGAAAGGTAGTCTTATGGAAATGCTCTCTGCACCCTGGTGGTCGGCGCTGGCCGCAATTGTGCTGATCGACCTGGTGCTGGCGGGCGACAACGCCATCGTCATCGCGCTGGCAGCGCGCAACCTGCCGGCCCATCTGCGCCGCCGCGCAATTCTCTGGGGCACGGTGGCCGCCGTTCTGGTGCGCACCCTGATGACCCTGGGGGTGGTCTGGCTGCTCAGGATTCCCGGGCTGATGGCAGCCGGCGGCCTGTGCCTGCTGTGGATCGCCTGGCGCCTGCTGGCCGACACGGAGGAGGCCGAACCCGGCCATGGCCCGGCCAGCACCTTGTGGGGTGCCATGCAGACCATCATCGTGGCCGATGCGCTGATGGGCATCGACAACGTGCTGGGCGTGGCCGGTGCCGCCCATGGCGCGCTTGACCTGGTCATCATCGGTCTGCTGGTCAGTGTGCCCATTGTGGTTTTTGGCAGCACCCTGGTGCTGCGCCTGGTGGAGCGCTTCCCGGTCATCATCCGCCTGGGTGCTGCGGTACTGGCCTTTACCGCCCTGAAGATGGTGGCCAGCGACCCGCTGGTGTCCCCCTACCTAGCGCTCTTGCGCCTGTTCCCGTAGCAAAGCCTCCATCTGCCGGGCACGCGTGTCCACGATGGAGGCTTCAATATGGTCTGACGCCAGCTTGCTCTTGCGCGCCATGTCCTGCGCCGCCTTGAAGCGGGTCAGCGCGGCCGCGTAGTCCAGCTGTGCCACATTGACCTCGGCCTCAGCCCGTACCGCCGCCACCGGCCGCCCCATGGCGGCATTGGCAGCCGCCAGCAGCTGCCAGGCCTGGGCATCGCGCGGATGGTCGGCCAGCCAGGTCTGCAAGGCCTGGGCGGCCTGCGCACCCTGGCCACCCAGGGTGTCGACCTGGCTGCGCAGCATCAGGGTGGCGCGGCTGGCGTCACCCAGGCCCCGTGCCAGGTTTTGCGCCTTGGCCAAGTCTCCCTGGACCAGGGCCATTTCAAGTGCCAGCAGCCGCACCTGGCGCATGGCAGCCGGGTCCGCGCCGCTGCGCTCCTGCAGTCGGGCCAGCGTGGCCTGTGCCAGGGCAAAGTCGCGCAGCTTGAGGGCTGCCAGGGTGGCGCCGTACAAGGTGCCGACCTGGCTCAGGGCGGGCTGTTTGGCCAGGTTGGCGGGCTGGGCCTGGCTGTCCCACACACGAAGGGCGTCCACCGCAGCGTTGGACAGCACCCGTGCACGTGCAGCCACCATGGCATGTTCCAGCGTACTGGTGGGCAGGGCGCTGGCCTGTTCGGACTGGCGCACCCGCGACTGCATGTCGGCAATGCGCTCGGTGGTCAGCGGGTGGCTGCGCAAATACGGAAACCCGCCAACGTCATTGAGCCGGCTGGACTGCTGCAGCTTCTCGAACATGGTGACAAAACCCTGAGGCGCAAAGCCGGCCTGGGTCTGCACGCCAAAGCCCACGCGGTCGGCCTCGCGCTCCATGTCACGCGAGTAGTTGAGCTGGCTTTGCACGGCTGCGGCCTGGCCGCCCACAATGGTGGCCTGGGCGGCAGCCGGGTCTTTGCTGGCGGCCAGCATGCCCAGGATCATGGCGCCCATCAGCCAGGGGGCCTGTGCCGCCTGGCGCGCCATGGAACGCGCGATGTGGCGTTGCGTGACGTGGCTGAGTTCATGCGCCAGCACCGAAGCCAGTTCGTCGCGGCTGCTGACCACGCCCACCAGGCCCAGATGCAGTCCCACATAACCCCCGGGCAGGGCAAAGGCATTGACGCTGCGGTCGCGCCCCAGAAGGATTTCCCAGGCAAAGGCTTCGTCCAGCTGCGCTGGCAGATTGCCTTGCTGGCGGGCCGCTGCCACCAGCGGTTGCCAGATGCCCTGTACATAGTCGGTGATGACCAGGTCGTCCAGGTAGTCGGGGTCGCGGTAGAGCTCGCGCGCAATGCGGTCCCCAATGCGCCGCTCGGCCGCCGGCGCCAGCTCGCTTCCGTCCCCCAGATTGGGCAGGGCTGCGCTGGCTGCCGGCGTACCTGCAGCCAGCACCCCCGTCTGCGGGGCCAGGCCCGTCGCCAAGGCCAGCAGCAGGCCGCTTAGCAGCGGGACGCGGCGTTTTGAAAGAACGGGGCAGAACAGCATGGGTGTGCGCAGAATGGAGCCAGCCGACAGCATGCCACCTGCATGGGGGCGGTCCTGTCAAGCTCGGGTAAAGTGCTGATTATGAGTACTCTGACCCACTTCGACGCACAAGGCCAGGCCCATATGGTGGATGTGGCGGCCAAGCAGCCCACCCACCGCATTGCCGTGGCCCAGGGGCGCATTGCCATGCTGCCGGCCACGTTGGCGCTGATCACCGCGGGCAACGCCAAGAAAGGTGATGTGCTGGGCATTGCCCGCATTGCCGGCATTCAGGGTGCCAAGCGCACCAGCGATCTGATTCCGCTGTGCCACCCGCTGGCCCTGACCCGCGTGGCGCTCGACTTTGAAGTGCTGCCGGCCGAAGGCGCACAGCCCGCCCAGGTGCGCTGCACCGCGACCGCCGAAACCGTGGGCCCCACCGGCGTGGAAATGGAAGCGCTGACGGCCGTGCAGGTGGCCCTGCTCACCATCTACGACATGTGCAAGGCGGCCGACCGCGGCATGACGATTACCGATGTGCGCCTGCTGGAAAAACACGGCGGCAAGTCAGGGAGCTTTGTCGCGCAGGCCTGAATCAAAGCGCCGCGCCCAGGCAGCGTAGTCGTCCGGGTAGGCGGCCTTGAAGCGCTGGCGCATGTCCAGCACCTCCTGCTTTTTGTCCAGCAAGGCGGCGCTGGCAATCAGCTTGCCCACCACACTGGACTCGGGCGAGTAATGCAGCATCTGCAGCGCCAGCGCGTACAGGGCGGCTGCGTTGTCCGGCTGCACCTCGGTAATGCCCAGCTCGGCAAACTGCACCTGCCTGCCAAACAGCCAGGTACCACGGATCTTTTCCAAGGTGAACGCGCGGTACTGGGGGGCGCGCGCCGACTCGGCCAGGTAAATCTGGCTGATGCGGCGATAGTCCCAGGCGGCGTAGCTGCAGGCCAGCAGCACGGCGCATGCAAGGATGGAGACCGACGAAGCTGGCCAGGCAGCCAAGAAGCGCCGCAGCCCGCTGCGGCTGGCAGCCCCATTCGACGCAGGCCACAACAGGGCAAGCGCCAGCAGCGCGGCCAACTGGAAGGGGGCATACCACAAGGGATATTCCAGGAGGCTGTGGGCTGCGATCACCAGCAGCACGCTCCAGGCCATCTGGCGCGTTGGGTCCTGCTCGCGCCAGGGCCGGGCACGCAGCACCAAGCCGATGGCGCCCCCGCACAGCAGCAAGGCCAGCGGCAGGCCCAGCTCCACGGCCAGATGCAGCGGCAGGTTATGGGCATTGCCCATGATTTCGCAAAAGCGCGGGCCAGCGTAAAGGTGCTGGAAATGGGCGTAAGCAAGCTCGCCCCAGCCCCACCCCGTCCAGGGCCGCTCGGCAATCAATTCCATCACGTTGGACCACAGGACAAGCCGGCTGCCACAGGGTGAAGCAGGCTCGCCCAGGCGCCCCAGGATGCCGCTGCTCAAAGGGTCCAGTCCGGCAAACTGCGGCAGGAACATGGCAGCCAGCCCATAGCTGCCCAACACCAGCCACAGCATGCCGCTGCCCCGCCGCCAGAGAAAGCTTAGCCCCAGCAACAGAAGCAACTGCAACATGCCGGTGCGCGATCCGGTGGCCGCATCGGCAGCAGCCAGCAGCACGGCAACCCCCATTAGCGCGATGCGGGGCCACAAGTGCTGCGCAAGGACACCAGCCTCTGCCCCCTCTGCGGAAATCTTGGGTTCTGTCACCCGACCGGCAGTGCCCTGCACCTGCCACCACAGCAGGGCACACAGACCTATGGCCACAAGCGTGGCCTGCTGGTTGCGCTGGCGCAGGTTGGCATAGGCCTGGCCGGCTTCCACGTAGCTGACCCAGGGACTGAAGGCCTCGGCATAGCCCAGGTACTGCAGCAAGCCCATGGCGGCGCTGACGGCAGCCCCCAGCAACCAGGCGCCTGCCACCACCTGCAAGCGCGCGCGCGCGTCCAGCCCGGCCACGCGGCAAAGCAGCCAGCACAGCGCCGCCGCCATCCAGGTGAACAGGAACTGCACCATGGGCAAGGTGGGGCCATAGACAAAGGGGTTGAGCCAGGGCAGGGCCAGCAGCCAGGCCAGGAGGGGGGTGTATAAAAGTGCGGGATTCACGGCGCTTAGCATGCCTGATTTTTGACAGGTATCGCACCAATTGCTTCTGTGAAGGCAGGGTCAGTGCAACAACAAGGCGGTCGGCAGGTCGTGCAGCATGGACAATCTATCAATCGAACCAGGAATGTGATTTGAGTTGATATAGATTGCTTGCCAGAAGCGCACCTTGGATATGCCTCACACCCAACTCTCAGGCTCTGCCATCTCCGCCCAGCCTTCGCCCAACAAGCGTCTGTCGCTGCTGCGCGTGCTCACCACCGTGGCCTTTGTCTTGTGCGTGCTGTATGCCAGCATGGTGCGCCTGAATGGCGATGACTTCTGGCTGCAGGCCAAGATTGGCGAGTTGATCGCGCAGAACGGCGCCATACCCGACACCCTGCTGTTTCCCTTTACCGAGATCGTGGATGAGAAGTTCAACGCCCATGAATGGCTGATGTCGGTGGTCTTTCATTACGCCCTGACGCTTTTGGGCGAAGACGGCATGCCGTTCCTGATCAGCCTCCTGGGCCTGGTTCTATTTGCAGTCATGGCACGTCTTTGCTATGTGCGCACCCAGGGCAACTATGCGCTAGCCTTGCTGGGCGGCTACATCAGTTTGCTGGCCGAAAACTACCGCCACGTGATGCGCCCCGAGTTGCCCAGCCTCATCATGATGGCCCTGCTGCTGTGCAATCTGGAGGCATTCAGGTCGAAGCCCGCGTGGCGCCCGGCGCTGTGGTCTTGCCTGCTGATTGCGCTGTGGGCCAACTCCCATGGCTCCTTTATTTTGGGCCCGGCACTGGTGGGCATTTTCATGGCCGGCAGCTATCTGGACGAGCTGCGTCTGACGCACTTCAAACGCTGGATGCCCAGCCCCAGGGTATGGCGATTTGCACTGTTGCTGATGGCTTCGTTGGCCTCTTGCTTGCTCAATCCCTTCGGTTGGGAATTGCTGCAATTTGTGTTTTCTTTCAGCTTGCACTCGGAGGCCAGCAAGCACCTCACCGAGTGGTTGCCCACGTTTGACCCGCGCTTGCGGGGCATCGCCGGCTTTTGGATTGCGCTGGGCGTGTGGGCCCTGCTGAGCGCTTTCATGCTGCGGGCCTGGAGGCGCCTGGGCGCGGTGGAGTGGCTGATGTTTTTCTTCTTCACACTGCTGGCCTACCGTGCCATTCGCTTTCCGGTCTACCTGGGTATGGTGGCTGCCTATGTTTTGCCTGCCTGTCTGCCGGCAAACTGGCTCGCCAAGGAGCGCATGCCGCAGTGGCTCAAAGGGGGCATGACCCTAAGCCTGTCCACGCTGCTGCTGGTGGGAGCCTATGGCAATGCCAGCAACAGCCGCATCTATGACTTGCAGGATCGCACCAAGTTCACCATCCCCATGGTGCAGGTGCTAAGCGACCCGGCCTTGCATGGCAATGTGCTCAATAGCATGGAGTTGGGTGCCGAGCTGATCTACCGCGCCTATCCGCGCCTGCGCCCCTCCATGGATTGCCGGGTGGATTCCTACGGCTTTGAATACGCCACCTTCAACACGCAGCTATTGGCCAACGAGTCGCTGCTAAGCGAATTCGTGCAGCGCTACGATGTGCGCTACCTGTTGATGCCCAGCACAAGATTTGACAAGTTCCAGGAACTGGCGAGTTGGAAGAGCGGCAAATGGCGTATTTATTTTGACGACACGCGCACCATGCTACTGCAGCGGGCCGATGTGCAGGAAGGCACCCCCCGCCTATAAATAGTCAGTGCAGGGGCCAGGCCATCAAAGGCGGCGATATATATTTTTCCGTCGCTGCCTGCCATTTTTGGCGGGCTTCAGTACACAAGCTCTGCGAGGTCTTCTCACATATTTGCTGGAGCCAGAATGACGCTTTTTCCGTGTTGCCCGCCAAGCCATAGTCCAAAGCCAGCTTGTACATGATGTAGGCACCCGGAGTGGCCCGCACCACGTCTTCCATATGGGCGAGTTGCGCCGCATCCAGGTTGCCACTGGGCTCGCTGCGTGAAACCCGCAAGTGTTCCTCCATCTGGTTCAAAGCCCAGGTCCGGGGTGTGGTTCGGTCCAATTCGGTGGTGTATCCCCGGCTCTCGTAGCGCAGCGCATAGAAGCTGCGTTCAATCAGAAAATAATCGCGCGCGGTGACAAACAGTACCGCAACACCCAGAACGGCCAGTGCGAGTCCGGTGTATCGCGGCAAGGTGAAAACCGGTTTCCTTTCCAATGCAGCCTGCACCGTACCCAACATCATGCCGGCGGGAAACAGGAAATAGGTGTAGTAGACCGGGAACTCAATCATGGAATGCAGAAACAGAATGAGCACCGCCGCTTGCACATGGGTGTGGCCGGGCGTTTTCGGCAAGCGCAGCAATTTGCCAACCCACAGCACAAGCCCCAGCGAAAACAAAATTCCCAAGGGGTAGCCGTTCCACAATATCAGGTCCAGGAACAGGTTATGGGACTGACTGAACAGACCCCGCTCCATGTTCATGCCCTCGGCAAACACGAAGTTGACCTTGATGACCTGGCCCCAGCCATAGCCGAACCAGGGGCTCTGTAGCGAAGCCAAGCCCAGTACCTTCCAGGCAGTCAGGCGCGAGTTGGCCGAGCTGGTCGAAAACTGTGGCGCGCTGCTGATATTCACCGAGTCCTGGTGGATGGCCTGCAGTTGCGGGCCCAAGACCGCAAGCGCATAGAAAAGGCTGACCAACGCTGCAGCAAGGCCAATTTTTCGCCAATTAAGCGTGTGGCGATTTACATGTCCCAAGAAAATCAGCACCACGCCCACGTTGACCCAGGCGGCGCGAGATCCGGTCAGGGCTGCGCCGACCATGAAAAGCGCCGCCAACAACCAAGCCAACCATGCCGGCAGATTGCGTTGGCTGCTCAGCCAAGACGCAGCCAGTACACCCAAGAGGTACAAATCGGCCAGCAAATTGGGTTGCGCCAGATTGGCAAATGGACGTTGGGCATTGCTTGCTTGCATTAACAAGGGCGTGCTCCACTGCACGCCCAGCCACTGCATGCATTCGATGGGCAGCGAGACCACAGCGGCGATGAGCATTGCTATGGCCAGGTAGTCCATGCATTGGCCAGCGCGCCAGCGCTCCCAGGCCCAGCCGCAGTGCAGGCTCAAGAAAAAGCCTAGTACATAGACGGCGCTAATCCAAAAGGTTCCCCAAAGTGGAATCAGGCCAAAGAGATATTGGAGCAAGGCCAACAGCAGGACGGTGGCTACGCCCAGGCTGCTGCGATAGACGTTGAAGCGGCCCGGTTTCACCAGGAACACCCAAAGCAGGGGAATGGCCATGGCAGCGGCGCCCAAAGCCTCGGAATGAAAGCAACTCCAGGGGTAGTAGTGATTGGGCAGCACGAAAGCCGCTGCCAGCGGCAATGCCATTGTCACTAGCCAAAACCGGCTGATGCCTTTTTCGTGCGCTTGCTTGCCGTCCATCGTTTTCATTCCCCAAAAAGCAAAAAAGGGGGACTAGCCCCCTTTTTTGCAAATCACATCTGCTGGATTTACTTGCAGCTTGCAGGTGCCCACTTGGTGTTGTTGGTGGTGCACTTCCAGGATGCCACAGCACCGCCCGAAATGGTAGCAGCCAGCGAAACGATCATGTCACCAGCCTGCAGGATGGAACCCGTCACAGTGATCAGGCCGTCGGTGTCACCCACGGTACCAGCGGTAGCACGACCGGTGGGGGAGAACGGGCAGGAAGACTGAAGACTGACGGCTCCGCCGTTGGCAGTCACGGACTCCGTCACGCAGGTCCGCAGGCCGCTGGCGGCCAAGATCAGTTCAGAAGCCTTGGCACGGTTGGTGTAGTCCTGGTAAGCGGGCAGGGCCACGGCGGCCAGGATACCGATGATGGCGACGACGATCATCAGTTCGATCAGGGTAAAACCTTTTTGCATGGAACGCTTCATTTCAAACTCCTTGGTTGATAAATGGGGGGAAGACATCCCTATTCAGCAGAATCCATGCCAGGCTTTTTGGGCCTATAAAAGCCAGAAGTAGGCTGCTTTTTGACCAGAAAAGTCAGCTTTGACCTAAACTCCAGGAAAAAAATGGTCACATGTGACATTTTTGTCGTCAAAAGGGGTGGTGCCGACCTTACTTGATGCAAACCTGACGGACCATTTTCAAATCGGTCAGCCCCATCATGACTTTTTCCATGCCATCCATCTTGAGGGTGCGCATGCCGCCTTCCACCGAGGCGGCAAACAGCTCAGCCACCCGGGCGCGTTCCTGGATCAGCTTCTTCACGCCATCGTCGGCCACCAGCAGTTCATGCAGGCCGACGCGGCCCTTGTAGCCCGTCATGTTGCACTTCTCGCAGCCCACGGCGCGGTAGAAACGCAGCTGGCCGTCGGTTCCGTAGGTGTCTGTCCACTGGTCCAGCAGCTTCTTGAATTCACCCGCGTAATCCAGGGTCCAGGCTTTGGAGTGGCGCAGCTCTTCCGCATATTCCACGGCAAACAGGCGAATCTCCTCGGCCTGCGGCACGTAGCTTTCCTTGCAGTCGCACAGGCGCTTGGCCAGGCGCTGCGCCAGGATGCCCAGGAGGGCATCAGCAAAGTTGAAGGGGTCCATGCCCATGTCCATCAGGCGGGTGATGGACTCCGGCGCCGAGTTGGTGTGCAGGGTGGAGAACACCAGGTGGCCGGTGAGCGAGGCCTCCACGCCCATGGAGACGGTTTCCTTGTCGCGCGACTCACCCACCATGATGATGTCCGGATCGGCCCGCAGGAACGCCCGCATCACCAGGGCAAAGTCGATGCCGGCCTTCTTGTTGATCTGGACCTGGCGCAAGCCCTTCTGGGTAATTTCCACCGGGTCTTCGGCCGTCCAGATTTTGGTGTCGGGCGTGTTGAGGAACTTCAGGATGGAGTGCAGGGTGGTGGTCTTGCCGGAGCCGGTGGGCCCGCAGACATAGAACAGACCATAGGGCTTGCTCACCGTGACTTCGAGCCGCGCCTTGTTGTGCGGCGTCAGGCCCAGCTTTTCCAGCGGTATGGGCTCACCGGCGGCCAGGATACGCATCACCACGTCTTCCACGCCGCCCGCAGAAGGGATGGTGGCCACCCGCAGCTCGATATCGAGCGGGCCATACTTCTTGAACTTGATCTTGCCGTCCTGGGGCTTGCGCCGCTCCGAGATGTCCAGGTCGCACATGATCTTCAGGCGCGTCACCATGGCCTGGCGGAAGTGCGCCGGCACTTCCACATAAGGCACCAGGCCGCCGTCTATGCGAAACCGTATGCCGGTCTTGAGCTTGCCCGGCATGGGCTCGATGTGGATGTCGGAGGCCTTCTGGTTGTAGGCGTCGATGATGACCTTGTTGACGAACTTGACCAGCTCGTTGTCGGCCGCCGCCGACTCCAGGGCGTCATCGGCAACGCCGTCTTCCGTAGGCGTGCCGTCCATATCGGCCAGCAGCTGGTCGATGGTGCTGCTGTCCACGGTGGCGCCAAACAGCTGGGCCAGGGTCTGGTCAAAATCCTGCTGGGTGCTGACGCGATAGGCAAACTTGGTGATGCGCGGAAACACCTGGGGCACCACGCGCGCGCCGCGCACAGCCTCGGGGTCGCGGCACATGATGACCAGACCTTCGGGCGCCTCCTCCAGCGGAATCCAGCCCTGCTGCTCGACAAACTCCCGCTTGAGCGCACCTTGCAGCGCTTCGACCCGCAGGCGTCCCGGGTCAAAGGGCTCATAGGGCATGCCAAAGAACTTGGACAGCGCAGCGCCGATCTGGGCCGGCTTGATCTTGAAGCTCTCCATCAGAAGCTGCTCCACGTGCTGCTCCTTGTTGCGCGCCTCCTGCACGCACTGGGCCAGCTCGTCGTCGGTGATCAGGCCATCGATCACCAGGCCGTCGTACTTGGTCGCCCTGCGCAGCGACACCTGTTCTGACTTTTGCACGCGCTGGCGTATCGCAGTGGCCAGGGTCTTGCAGACCTCGGCCACGCCATCGAGCTCCAAGGCGCCGAAGGGCTCGTCGCTCTTGTTGTTGATGACCTGCAGCACGCCGTGCAGATGCTGGCCTTCCAGAATGGGCGCCACCAGCATCTGGCGCGTGCGGTAGCCCGAGCGGCGGTCGACCTCTTTCAAAAAGGTGAGCGATGGGTGGATGCGCTTGAGCGCATCGTCGTCGTACACATCCGGCAGGTTGAGCGCCTTGCGGCTGTAGGCGGCGTAGCCGGCAATGCTCTGGGGCGATATGGGCAGCTTCAGGTCGCGGCTGCTGTTCAGGCCCGTCTTGATCTTGGAGACGATGGCCGTGCCGTCCTCATTCACGGCGTACAGGGTCAGGCGGTCGGCATTGAGCAGCTTGCAGATGTCCTGGCTGGTCTCCAGCATGATCTGCTCCAGGTTCTCGGTGTCGTGGATGCGCGCCGTGACCTGGTGCAGCTGGCGGTAGAACAGCGCCTCGAAGGTCATGCCACGCGTCTGCGAAGGCAGCTTCTGCGATTCAAAAAACGCTTGCTCGGGCGACTTTTCCATCGGGTTGGAAGGGGTGGGCACGGCACTCATATTTCAAACTCCTGTCCAGCGCGCAACCAGTGTATGTCGTGGGTGACCGAGGAGCCCTGGGGCCGCGTCTGCTCAAAATGGGCAATCTCGCTCATGATCAACTCGGTTTCAGCCGGCTTGGTGTGGGTGATATAGATGGGATAGCGCTGCCCTGGTCCAATGCAGTCCAGCTCCTGGGCCAAGGTCGCCGGCGACAGATGCAGGCTGCGCCGGGCCAGTTCACGTTCGCGGTTGCTGAAGGCGGTCTCGATCACCAGCATGGCCACCGGCAGCTGGTTGATGCGCTGCCAGAAGGCCGCATTGCGCTCGGTGTCTCCGCTGAACACCCAGCATGCCTGGGCAGCACGTACGGCATAACCGGCAGCGGGCACGGTGTGCACGGCCGGCAGCACCTCCACCTGCTTTCCCCCCAGTTGCAAGGCCTGGCCGCTGTGCACTTCGAAAAACTGGATAAAGGGCTCGGCCTCTGACGGTATGCGGGTGAAGTCAGGCCAGATCACATCATTGAACAGGTGGGCCTTGAGCGCGGCAATCGTGCCGGCCAGGGCATACACCTTGAGCGGCTGGAGCCGCCGCGAGGCCACCGCATCCACCATCAGCGGCAGCGCGGCCACGTGGTCCAGGTGCGAATGGGTGAGCAGCACGCTGTCGATGCGGCACATCTCGTCCAGGCTAAGGTCGCCCACACCCGTGCCGGCGTCGACCAGCAACTCGCCGTCGATCAGGAAGGACGTCGTCCTGCAGTCTTTGGCTATGGCCCCGGAGCAACCCAGCACGCGTACTTTCACAGCATTCGCCCCAATGGTTTAGGAAATTGGCAGGGCCCCATCGCTTGGCCTATCACAATCGCCAGTCACCCAAAGCTAACCGTTCCTGCGCCAGTGGGCAAAAGAACCTCCATGGCCGCCCTGCACCCGCCATGGTGTTTGGCAGGCGCGTGGCACATGCGCGCTTAGGTCTGGATGAATTGCATCTGGGTCCCAGCCAGTTCAATCAGGTCGCCATTCTTCAAGGGCAGGGGATCGGCGGTAATGGGTTGGCCGTTGAGCGAGGGGTTGCCTCCGCCTTCAACATGGTGCACCACGTAGCCATGGTGGCGCCGGGTGATGGCCGCCACGGCCACCGCCGGCTTGCCAATGGTGGTGACGACCTTGGTCAATGGCACTTCCCGGCCGGCGGCGGCGCCGCTGAGCACCTTGATGCTGGCAATGCCGGTTGCGGCGGGCTCGGCGGCGGCGCTGGGTGCGGCGCTCGGGCTTGCAGCTGCTGGGCGCACCACCATGGTCTTGTCGAAACTGTCGCCAGCGCCATCGGTGACAAACTTGATACGGTACTTGCCGACTTCAATGCCGTCGCCGTTTTGCAGGGCCTGCTTCTTGATGGCCTTGCCGTTCACATAGGTGCCATTGGTGCTGTTGAGATCTTCCAGCACCACGTCGCTGGCATTCATATGCAGCACGGCATGTTCACCGCTGACGGCCAGATTGTCGATAACGATGTCGTTGTAGGGCCTGCGTCCCAAGGTGGTACGGTCCTTGGTGAGTTGCACCTCTTTGATAACCACATCGTCGATCGACACGATCATTTTCGGCATGACCGGCTCCTTTTCCTGAAGTTTGATTGTGGAAAAATTATCTCGCGCTATTTCCCTAGCAATCTCGCGATTAAACCCCGCTTTTCACTGGCTTCTGTGACTTCGGCCAGCAAAACGGAAATATTATCGCGGCCGCCGTGGTCGTTGGCGGCGTCCACCAGCGCCTGGGCCTGGCGCTCCAGGCTGCCTTCGCCCTGCATGATTTTGGCAATCGTGGTGTCGCTCACCATGTCGGACAAGCCATCGGAGCACAGCAAATATACATCGCCGATTTCCACCGCATGTTCGTTGACCTCCATCAGCACGCCGGACTCCACGCCCAGGGCGCGGGTGACCAGGTTCTTGATGGTGGAGTGCTGGGCCTGCTCCGGCGTAATCAGACCGGCATCCATCTGTTCCTGCAGCAGCGAGTGGTCGCGCGTGATCTGCTCCAGTGTGCCGGCGCGCAGCCGGTAGCAGCGCGAGTCGCCAATGTGGCCCAGCACCAGGCCGTCTTCACGGAAAACACCCACCACCAGGGTGGTGCCCATGCCTGAGTAGTGGGGGTTGGCGTTGGCCGAGTTGTAGATGGCCAAATTTGCGCTGTCCACACAAATCTCCATGGCCCTGCGCACTTCGCGCGAGCGCGCCACGCTGCCCACTTCGGTCAGCCAGCGGCTCAGCTCGGTCTTGATGAAAGAGGTGGCCATGCCGCTGGCCACCTCGCCCGCGTTGTAGCCCCCCATGCCGTCGGCCAACACCACCAGCTGGGTGCGCTCATCGATGGCGATGGAGTCCTCGTTGTTGTCGCGTGCCCGACCGGTATCTGTTTTTGCACAAAATTTGTAGTTCATTCGCGTCTTACATCGTGTCTTTTATATTTCAATATCCGTGCCTGCCGATACCGGTTCCACAGCCAGTGTTGCGGCCACCTCTCGCAGGGCCGCGGCCAGCTGCTCTCCACTTTGGTAGCGCGCCTCGGGCCGCTTGCTCAAAGTCTTTGCCACCAGATCGGCCAGCGTGCGTGGCAGCTCCGGTCGCAGGCTGCACACATCCGCCGGCTCTTCGCTGGCAATCTTGCGCATTAATTCAGACATGGAGTCGGCCCTGAACGGCAGGCGGCCACACAGCAACTGGTACAGCATAACGCCCAGCGAGTACAGGTCGCTGCGGCCATCCACTTTTTTGCCGGCCAACTGCTCGGGCGACATGAAACTGGGGGTGCCCATCACCAGTCCGGTCTTGGTCTTGCTGGCATCGGTCATGCGGGCAATGCCAAAGTCAGTCACCTTCACGCTGTCGGTCACCGGCTCATACATGATGTTGGCCGGCTTGATGTCGCGGTGCACCACGTTTTGCCCATGGGCATAGTCCAGGGCCAGCGCCACCCGTGCGGCAAGGGCCAGCACCGTGGCCACTGGCAGCAGGCGCTCGGGCTTGCAGTTGTCCGTGAGGTCGCGGCCCTTGAGAAACTCCATGGCGATGAAGGCCAGGCCGCGTTCTTCGCCGGCGTCATAGATGGTGACGATATCGGGATGCTGCAGGCGCCCTGCGCTCTCGGCCTCCCGGAAAAAACGCTGGCGCGCCTCTGCAAGGTCTTCTTCGGCAAAGGCCTGGCTTAGTGCCAGCGTCTTGATCGCCACCACCCGGCCTATGGTGGGGTCGCGCCCCAGGTAGACCACGCCCATGGCGCCTTTGCCCAGTTCCTTTTCCACCTGGTAGCGGCCCAGCGTACTGCGGGCCAGGCCCCGCCCGTCGGCCGCCGGGGTGGCTTCGGATGGGGGTGCCTGCATGACCGTATCCGAGAGGTTCTGGCTGGCGGCCAGGCGGCTGCGAACGTCTTTGTAGTCCGGTGCCAGCCCCACCATATGTTGGTAGACGGCACGCGCCTGGGGCAGTTGCCGGCGAGACTCGAAAGCCAATGCCAGGCTGTACAGGTTGCCCAGCAGGTCCGCGTCCAGCGCTGCCCGGCGGTAACGCTCAAAGGCCATGTCCAGCTGGCCTTCGGCCTGCAGGGCCTGGCCCATGGCGCGCTGCGACTCGCCGGCGGGCAGGGGCAGGTCCATCGCGCCATCGTCCCGCTGTGCCTGCTTTGCGGCAAGCAGCGCATGGCACAGCAGCAACGCCCCCGCCGGCAGCAGCAGCTTGACCCAGTTTTGCGCCAGGGTCAGCAGACCCAGCTCGGCGGCCAGCAAGGCGGCCAGCAGCATGAGCGTGGCCGCCGCCGCCGCCGCTGGTGAGAGTCGCGGCAGCGCCAGCAGGGCATAGGCGGCCACCAGCAGCATGGCGCCCGGTGCGGCCAATCGGCCCCAGGCCGGCTCGGCAAGGGCGTCCTGCTGGAGCAGGCTGGAGAGGGTGTGCGCCAGGATCTGTGCCACCGAATAGCCGGTCTGGCCCGCCACCGCAAACAGGCGGCGCTGGCTAGGCGCACTGGTGTCGATGATCACCGTCTTGCCGGCGTACCGACTGGCGGCCAGCTTGCCGCTTAGCACATCCCCCAATGCGTCCATGGCAAAAGCGGGCTGGCCCGGCTGCTGTGCATAGAAGCGCGGGCGCAGCAGGCCCTGGGGGGTGGCGGGCAGGTGCAGCTTGCCCAGCAGCAGTGGGCCCTCGCCCTGGCGCTGCAGCGCGCTGGGCTGCAGGTTCAGGCTGCCTAGGGTGGCAAGCAAGGCCAGCGATGGCAGTCTGCTACCCCCCTCATTCAGCCACAGCGAAGCGCTGCGCACCACGCCGTCCGCGTCCGGCTGCGGCCCCAGAAAACCCACCCCCGCAGCGGCGATGCCCAAGGACGCAAGGGGCGGTGTCGGGCTGCGCGGCATGCCGGGCTCTGCCACGGATGGCAGCAGCACCTTGCCCGAGGCCTGCAGGCTGGCCGACAGCAGGGCGTCGCCATCCAGTGCAGCCTGCGCCTGGCTGGCCAGCGTGTTGATCTGGGTTTCGGCAGGGCTGGGTGCCAGGCCGGCTTCGGCACTGCGCGCCAGCAGGTCCTGGATCTGGCTGAAGTAAGCCCGCGCCGGCGCCGGCTGCGGCGCAATAAAGTTGCCGGTGTGCACGATGGTTTGCGCCCCTGCCTGGCTCAACAGGTCTACCAGCTGTGCGTCCTGGGCGCGCGTCCAGCCGCTGGCCGTGGCCTCATCGGCAGCAATAATTGCGATACGGGGGGAAGGCTTGGGACTGGCCAGGCCCATGGCCAGATCGTAGAAGCGCTGCTCCAGCGCGGCCGGGAAGTCGGTGCCCAGCTGCAATGCCAGAAAGGCCAGGCAGACGCCCGCGGCAAGCACGGCATTGGCTTGCCTCCACGCGCCAGGCTGCATCTTGTATGACTTCGTCAACTCCGCCCCTGTAACCTTGTATGTGCCCTTTGGGCAAGCGTTGACCTTAGCAGAGGCCACCGCGGCCGACAATAGTGGCGGCGCAACCGGGCTGCGGATTGCGGTAGGAATTCCGGGTTTAGCAACAAAAAAGCCCAAGCGATTCGCTTGGGCTTTTGTGCGGCGGGGCCGGGCTTAGAGCATGGCCTTGAGCAGCTTGGCCATTTCCGACGGGTTGCGTGTGACCTTGAAGCCGCACTCTTCCATCACGGCCAGCTTGGCATCGGCCGTGTCGGCGCCACCGGAGATCAGGGCACCTGCGTGGCCCATGCGCTTGCCGGCAGGAGCGGTCACACCGGCGATGAAACCGACGATGGGCTTCTTCATGTTGGCCTTGCACCAGCGGGCGGCCTCGGCTTCATCGGGTCCGCCGATTTCACCAATCATGATGACGGCATCGGTATCGGGGTCTTCGTTGAAGGCGCGCATCACGTCGATGTGCTTCAGGCCATTGATCGGGTCGCCACCAATGCCCACGGCAGAAGACTGGCCCAGGCCGATTTCGGTCAGCTGCGCCACGGCTTCGTAGGTCAGCGTACCGGAGCGCGAGACCACGCCGATGCGGCCCTTCTTGTGGATGTGGCCGGGCATGATGCCGATCTTGATTTCATCGGGGGTGATGAGACCGGGGCAGTTCGGGCCCAGCAGCAGGGTCTTCTTGCCGCCGGCAGCTTCCTTGACCTTCATGCGGTTGCGCACTTCCAGCATGTCCTTGACCGGAATGCCTTCGGTGATGCAGATGGCCAGGTCCAGGTCGGCCTCCACGGCTTCCCAGATCGCAGCAGCGGCGCCGGCCGGGGGCACGTAGATCACCGAGACGGTGGCGCCGGTGTTGGCGGCTGCTTCCTTCACGGAAGAGTAGATCGGGATGTTGAAGATGGACTCGCCCGCCTTCTTGGGGTTCACGCCCGCCACGAAGCAGTTCTTGCCGTTGGCGTATTCCTGGCACTTTTCCGTGTGGAACTGGCCGGTCTTGCCGGTGATGCCCTGGGTGATGACCTTGGTGTCTTTATTGATGAAGATCGACATGTCTATTCCTTACTGCACGGCTGCCACAATTTTTTGGGCCGCTTCGGCCATGGAGTCTGCGCTGATGATGGGCAGACCGGATTCGGCCAGCATCTTCTTGCCCAGGTCTTCGTTGGTGCCCTTCATGCGCACCACCAGCGGCACCGACAGATTCACCGCCTTGCAGGCCGTGATCACGCCAGTGGCAATGGTGTCGCACTTCATGATGCCGCCGAAGATGTTGACCAGGATGGCCTTGACCTTGGGGTTTTTCAGCATGATCTTGAAGGCTTCAGTCACCTTCTCGGGGGTGGCACCGCCGCCCACGTCCAGGAAGTTGGCCGGCTCGGCGCCGAACAGCTTGATGGTGTCCATGGTGGCCATGGCCAGGCCGGCACCGTTGACCAGGCAGCCGATGTTGCCGTCCAGGCTGATGTAGGCCAGGTCGAACTTGGAGGCTTCCACTTCGGCCGGGTCTTCTTCATCCAGGTCGCGGTAGGCCACGATCTCAGGGTGGCGGAACAGGGCGTTGGAGTCAAAGTTGAACTTGGCGTCCAGGGCGATCACATTGCCCTTGCTGTCGCGGTTCAGGGGGTTGATTTCCACCAGGGCGGCATCGGTGTCCATGTAGCACTTGTAGAGCTTCTGGAAGATGTCGGCGGCTTGTGCTGCGGAGTCGGCCGGCATGCCAATGGCAGCGGCAATCTTCTTGGCTTGGGCCTCACCCAGGCCGGTCAGCGGGTCGATGAATTCGGTGACGATCTTCTCGGGGGTGGAATGGGCCACTTCCTCGATGTCCATGCCGCCTTCGCTGGAGGCAATGAAGGCCACCTTTTGCGAGGCACGGTCGGTCACGACCGACACGTAGTATTCCTTCTGGATGTCAGCGCCGTCTTCGATGTAGAGGCGACGCACCTTCTGGCCTTCGGGGCCGGTCTGGTGGGTCTTGAGTTGCATGCCCAGGATTTCGCCGGCGATGCGCTTGACGTCTTCAATGGTCTTTGCAACCTTCACGCCACCGCCCTTGCCACGGCCACCGGCGTGGATCTGCGCCTTGACCACCCAGACCGGTCCGCCCAGTTTCTGTGCGGCTTCCACAGCCTCTTGCACGGTGAAGGCGGGGATGCCGCGCGGCACCGGCACACCGAATTGGCGCAAGATTTCCTTGCCTTGATATTCGTGAATCTTCATAACATCTCTCTTGAGGCTGGACAATGTTCACCATGTAGTACAAGAGGGAACTCACACACATGGCACTGGGCACATCAGGGCGGCACTGTATCATGCTGCAGCGCAGAAAACTTTGCGCAGGCTTACAGGGCCACCCCCCGCAAATCGGGGTTGGCGCAAGGTTACCGGCCGAAGGTTTCTAGCTTCTTACTCGTCGCAAGCAATGAAAAATATATTTATCGATGGCGAAGCCGGTACCACCGGCCTGCAAATCCGCGAACGCCTGCAAGGCATGGCCGGCATCCGGCTGCTCAGCATTGACGCCGCTTTGCGCAAAGACCCCGAGGCCAAGCGTGCACTGATGGCACAGGCCGATCTGGTGGTGCTGTGCCTGCATGACGACGCAGCCATCGAGTCGGTGGCCATGGTCGATGCCATCGCTGCTGCCAGTGGCAAGCCCGGCCCCAAGATCATCGACGCCTCCACCGCGCACCGCACAGCGCCCGGCTGGGTCTACGGCTTCCCCGAGCTGGCCCCCGGCCAGCGCGAAGCCGTGGCAGCAGCCCAGCGCGTGGCCAACCCGGGCTGCTATGCCACCGGCGCCATTGCGCTCCTGCGCCCCCTGATTGATGCGGGCCTGCTGCCGGCAGATTTCCCGGTGTGCCTGCCTTCGGTGAGTGGCTACTCGGGTGGCGGGCGCGCCATGATGGAGGCCTATGAAAGCGGCACGGCAGCACCTTTTGAGCTGTATGCGCTGGGCCTCAAGCACAAGCACATCCCGGAAATCATGCGCTACACCGGCCTCACCCGCCGGCCGCTGTTTGTGCCCTCGGTCGGCAATTTTGTGCAGGGCATGCTGGTGCAACTGCCCCTGCACCTGGACACCTTGCCGGGCAAGCCCCACGCGGCGGACTTGCATGCGGCCCTGGCAAAGCACTATGCCGGCAGCAGCTGGGTGACGGTGGAGCCGGTCACACCCGACCTGAAACTCGATGCCGTGGCCCTGGCCGATACCAACATGATGGAGCTGCGTGTGTTCTCCAATAAGGAAGCCGGCCACGCGGTGCTGGTGGCGCGTCTGGACAACCTGGGCAAGGGTGCCAGTGGCGCCGCAGTGCAGAACCTGCAGCTGATGTTAGGGATTTAGGAGCCCCCACGCTCCCCCACAGCGTGTGGGTCGCTGCCCCCCGAGGGGGCCCTCGCGGCTTGGGGCGGCCCTGCGCCGCTCAGGTCGCCCTCACGCTCAGTCGTCATCGGGGTCTGATACGACCCTGTGAAGGATGTCCCCTGCAAAGCCACGGCTGGCCAGGAAGCGTAGCTGTTTGGCGCGCTCGGCAGCATCGACCGGTGGCACTCCAAACTTCTTGCGCCACACTTCGCGTGCCCGCTCCAGCTCGCTGCCCCGCAGCTGATCCACTGCCTGGGCAACAGCCGCTGGGTCCAGGCCCTTGGCCCGCAGTTCCTGCTTGATGCGCTGGGTGCCCAGCTTGGCGGCGCGCCGGTGCAGCACGGATTCGAGCACCCGCTCCTCATTGATGAAACCCTTGGCCTGCAGCGTGTCCAGCACCTTGGCCAGCGCCCCCGGTTCGGTCTCATGGGGCTGGAGCTTCTTCTCCAGCTCGGCACGGGAATGTTCCCGGCTGCCGAGCAGGCGCAGGGCGCGCCCGGTAAGCGACAGAGGCGGTTGGGCCATGGCTAGTCTTCCTGGAATAAGCGGCCGGCTTGCAGCCGCAAGTCGGCCAGGCCGGGCTGCGCTGGTTCAGACCGCCCCGTGGCCTTTATTCGCCCTTGTCGGCCTTGTCCGCCTTCTTGCCCTTGGTCTTTTCCTTTTCCGCCTCGGCCACCGGCAAGAGCGGAATGCCCAGGGACTCGCGCACCTTGTTCTCGATTTCCACCGACAGGTCGGGGTTCTCGCGCAGGAACTCGCGGGCGTTGTCGCGGCCCTGGCCAATCTTCTCGCCCTGGTAGGCATACCAGGCGCCCGACTTTTCAATGATGTGGGCGTTCACCCCCATGTCGATGATTTCGCCGTGGCGGCTGATGCCCTCGCCAAACAGGATGTCGAACTCGGCCGTCTTGAACGGAGGCGAGACCTTGTTCTTCACCACCTTGACCTTGGTCTCGTTGCCGATGGAGTCCTCACCCTTCTTGATGGTGCCGGTGCGGCGGATGTCCAGACGCACCGAGGCGTAGAACTTCAACGCATTGCCGCCCGTAGTGGTCTCGGGGCTGCCGAACATCACGCCGATCTTCATGCGAATCTGGTTGATGAAGATGACCATGCAGTTGGTCTTCTTGATGTGGGCAGTAAGCTTGCGCAGGGCCTGGCTCATCAGGCGGGCCTGCAGGCCGGGCAGGCTGTCGCCCATTTCACCTTCCAGCTCGGCCTTGGGCGTGAGCGCCGCCACCGAGTCGACGATGATCAGATCCACCGCACCCGAGCGTACCAGGCTGTCCACGATTTCCAGGGCCTGCTCGCCAGTATCGGGCTGGCTGATCAGGAGGTCTTGCAGGTTCACACCCAGCTTTTGGGCGTACTGCACGTCCAGCGCATGCTCGGCGTCCACAAAAGCGCATTGGCCGCCCTGCTTTTGCATCTCGGCAATCACCTGCAGGGTGAGCGTGGTCTTGCCGGAAGATTCCGGACCGTAGATTTCCACCACCCGGCCGCGTGGCAAGCCACCCACGCCCAGGGCGATGTCCAGGCCCAGGGAGCCGGTGGAGACCACCTGGATGTCCTCAATGACCTCGCCCTCACCCAGGCGCATGATGGTGCCCTTGCCAAACTGCTTCTCGATCTGGGCCAGTGCCACTGCCAGGGCTTTGGCCTTTTCGCTGTTGGCAGCCATGCCTTTTACCGGTGCGTCCATGGGAAATCTCCTGAATAAAACGTTGCGAGGGAATCGGTGTCTTGCATCTGCTGTTAATTACAGGCTGGATGCTTGAACAGTAGTTTACCCAGGCTTGTTGGATTCAGTAAACTCATTTTTTAGTCAGTTTGCATTACTATTTGGCGCATGACCTCTCCCACCTTGCAGGACGCCGCCTGGCGCAGCACCCACATCGGCCATTGGCTGCGCCTGGCATTGGCGCGCTTTGACGCCCGGGTCATGGAATGCATGGCGCAGCACCCGGGCGTGCCACTGGGCCTGTCCAACCTGGCGGCACGCGGCCAGGTCAGCGCCGCCCATATCCACATCACCCGCCACCTGCCGGTGGAAGGCGCCCGCCTGACCGAGCTGGCGCGCTCCGCCGGCATGAGCAAGCAGGCCATGGGCACGCTGGTGAACCAGTGCGTGGCCTGGGGCATGGTGCGCCGCGAAGACCATGGCCTGGACGCCCGCGCCAAGCGCGTGCTGTTCACCGAGGCCGGCCTGGCCTGGCTGACGGCCTACCAGGAGGCGGTGGCGCAGGCCGAGGCCGAGATGCGCGCCGCCATCGGCGAGCAGGTGGCCACCGTCATCGCCCTGGGGCTGGAGGCCTACAGCGCAGCATGAGGACCCTGCGGCTGCGCGAGACGCTGCATCCCTCCTGGCGGCAAGCCACCCGCCTTCACGCCAAGCCGCGTGGCCACGCCGGGGGGACCGTCCGGGGTCAGGCCTAGAATGGCGAGACAAGAAACAGGAGACTGAGATGCGGATACTGATTGCCGAAGACGACCAGGTGCTGGCCGATGGATTGTTGCGCGCCCTGCGCGGTGCCGGCGCCGCGGTGGACCACGTGGCCAGCGGCACCGAGGCCGATGCCGCACTCATGACCAATACCGAATTCGACCTCCTGATCCTGGATCTGGGCCTGCCCAAGATGCATGGCCTGGAGGTCCTCAAGAAGCTGCGCGCCCGCGGCTCAGCCCTGCCGGTGCTCATTCTCACTGCGGCCGATTCCGTGGACGAACGCGTCAAGGGCCTGGACTACGGCGCCGACGACTACATGGCCAAGCCCTTCAGCCTGCAGGAGCTCGAAGCCCGGGTGCGCGCCCTGGTGCGCCGCGGCATGGGGGCTTCGAGCAGCAGCATCAAGCACGGCCCCCTGACCTACGACCAGGCCGGGCGCGTGGCCACCATCGACGGTAAGATGGTGGAGCTCTCGGCGCGCGAACTGGGCCTGCTGGAAGTGCTGCTGCAGCGGGCCGGCCGCCTGGTCAGCAAGGACCAGCTGGTGGAGCGCCTGTGCGAGTGGGGCGAAGAGGTGAGCAACAACGCCATCGAGGTCTACATCCACCGCCTGCGCAAGAAGATCGAGAAGGGACCCATCCGCATTGCCACCGTGCGGGGCTTGGGCTACTGCCTAGAAAAAATCCCCGGATGAATGTGGCCCCCACGGTCGCCCACCGCGTGTGGCTGCCTGCCCCCCAAGGGGGCCCTCGCGGCTTGGGGCGGCCCGGCGCCGCTCATGGGTTGCTCGCGCTTCACGCTGCGCGCAGCGTGATGGCTGACGCATGAAAATCTTTCAGCGTGAGCAGCGTTCCCTGTTCGGGGAGATCCTGGACTGGATGCTCACGCCGTTGCTGTTGCTGTGGCCGATCAGCCTGGTGCTGACCTGGCTGGTGGCGCAGGGCATTGCCGGCAAGCCGTTTGACCGGGCCCTGGAGTACAACGTCAGCGCGCTGGCGCAGCTCATCACCACCAAGAACAACCACGCGCAGTTTGTGCTGCCGCTGCCCGCGCGCGAGCTGCTGCGCGCCGACGACGCCGATACCGTGTATTACCAGGTGCTGGGACCGCAGGGCGAATTCCTCAGCGGCGAGAAAAACCTGCCCCCGCCCAGCGACGCCGACCGGGCCAGCACCGGCGAAGTGCGCATGCGCGATGACGAGTACAAGGGCAACGAGCTCAAGGTCGCCTATATGTGGGTCAAGCTCGACCTGCCCGACAGCACGCCGGCCCTGGTGCAGGTGGCCGAGACCATGGACAAGCGCTCGGTGCTGGCCACCGAGATCGTCAAGGGCGTGATGCTGCCGCAGTTTGTGGTGCTGCCACTGGCCGTGCTGCTGGTCTGGCTGGCGCTGGTGCAGGCCATCAAGCCGCTGAACCGGCTGGAGGAGCGCATCCGCGCGCGCAACCCCGACGACCTAAGCCCCCTGGAGGTAGAGGCCGTGCCCATGGAAGTGGCACCGCTGGTGGCCTCGGTCAATGACCTGCTGCTGCGCCTGACCGACTCGATTGCCACCCAGAAGCGCTTTCTGGCCGATGCCGCCCACCAGCTCAAGACCCCGCTGGCCGGCCTGCGCATGCAGGCCGACCTGGCCCAGCGGGAAGGCGCCAGTGCCGAAGACCTGAAACAGTCGCTGCGCCAGATCGGGCGCTCCAGCATACGCGCCACCCACACCGTCAACCAGCTGCTGGCCCTGGCACGCGCCGAGAGCAGCAGCACGGTGCTGGGCCACCAGCCCTGCGACGTGGCGCGACTGACCATGGACGTGATCCGCGACTGCGTGCCGCGCGCCATGGACAAGCACATTGACGTGGGCTACGAGGGCGCGCAGCCCGGCTCCGAAGGGGTGATCGTGCAGGGCAACCTGACGCTGTTGACCGAGATGGTGCGCAACCTGGTGGACAACGCCATCAACTACACGCCCTCACGCGCCGAGCGCCCGGGGGTGATCACCGCACGCGTGCTGATCGACCCCTTCAGCGGCGTGCTGGTGGTCCAGGTGGAAGACTCGGGACCGGGCATTGCACCGGCCGAACGTGAGCTGGTGTTCCAGCCCTTCTACCGGGCCCTGGGCAATGAGGCGGACGGCTCGGGCCTGGGCCTGCCCATCGTGCTGGAAATTGCGCGCCAGCACCGCGCCGAGGTCACGGTGGACGACGCCCGCCCCGGCCATTTGCCGCCGGGCTGCTGCTTCACCGTGCGCTTCCCGGCCGATGCCGGCCTGACCCGCCCCGCCTAGGCGGCACCTCACTCACACTTGCGCAATGCGCTGCTGCCCAGCGCGCTGCGCAGGCCCGCCAGCGCGGACTCCTGCTCGGCATTCAAGGCCGGCAGCTTAAGCCATTGCTCGACGCGGGCCTCGCGCTCCTGCACCACATGGGCGGTGTGCAGGCCGCGTCCGGCCAACTTCGCCAGGGCCGCATCGGCCTCGCCCTTGCTGGCAAAACCGCCCAGGGAGAAGCCCGGCTCCAGGCTGGGGTTGCCCAGGGTTTCGGGCTTGAGGTTCATGGCCAGCACTTCGGCACGTTTCTTGGCCAGCACCTCGGCGCTGGCGTACTTGCCCATGTAGACAATCCAGCGCGCCGCCACCGCCACCTCATCCAGCACCCAGCTATCCGCCGGCAGGCTTTGCTGCAGGCTCTGGCGCACGGCGGCGGCTTGCGGGGCATCCAGCGGACCGGCGCGCAGGCAGTGGCGCGGCGCCTGCTCTTTCCTGGCTTCTGCCTCCACCTGCTTGAACTGCTCGGGCGTGAGCCGCTGCAAGGCCTCGGGCTTGATCTGCTGCTGCAGGCGCTGCGGCTCATTCTGCTGGGCCGGTGCGAGGCCATAGGGCTGCAGCAGGCCCTGACTCCAGGCGAAATACAGTCCGTTGGCAAGCAGCAGGGCCAGGGCAAACAGGCGCATGGTCGGTCTAGGTGGGCTGGGCGGGTGGCAAGGGGGGCAGCGCACGCACGCTGACTTCGGCGCTGCTGATTCTTTGCATTCCCCGCCCAGTATGCACCAGCAGGGCGCCACCGGCGTCCACGCCACTGGCCACCCCCTGGCTGCCATCGGTGCAGTGCACCTCGCGGCCCAGCAGCAGGTCACGCGCCTGGTAGGCGGCGCGCAAAGGCGCAAAGCCCTGGGTTTCAAAGGCCTGCACCGCCTGCACCAGGGGCAGCACCAGCGCCTGCAGCGTACCGGGCCCATCGGCATCTGCCACCAGCTCCTGCAGCCAGGCTGCCGGCGTGCGCAGCCCGGTGCTGTCCTGCGCCAGCAGGTTGATGCCTATGCCGATCACGCAGTAGCGCAGCGCCTCCACATTGGTGGTCTCGATCAGAATGCCGGCCAGCTTGCAGTCTTGGTACCAGATGTCATTGGGCCATTTCAGTTGCAGTGCCGGATGCAGGCTTTGCGCCACCGCCAGGCCCACGGCCAGCGACAGGCCGGACCAATCCTGCGGCTGCAACACCAGGCCCAGCGAGAAGGTGAGCGAAGACAGTCCACCTTGACCATCGCTGCGCCAGTCGCGCCCCAGGCGGCCACGGCCGGCAGTCTGGCGCTCGGCCACCAGCAGCGTGGGCTCGCACTGCCCCGCGCGGGCTCTGCGCATCAGCTCAGAGTTGGTGGAATCAATCTGCGGAAGAATCTCCACAGTAAAGCCCGGCAGCAAAGGCGCCACCTGCTCCCAGATGCTTTCAGCCGCCCAGCGAATCGTCATTGCAAGCAAATGCCTCAGGTGAAGTGTTTTCTGCCAGAAATGCCGTGGAACCGGCTCCGCCGGGCCACCGGCATGGCCCCCTGGAGGGGGGAACAGGCGACACGCAGTGCGCCTGGACGGGGGTGTTCATCTCCTTCCGCGCTTGGGCGCCAGCAAGGTGCCACGGCACTTCTTGGTGCCGCACCAGCAGGGATACTCGGCCTTGAGCTTGGGGGTGTAGCGCTCGTCGATGATGAGGCCGTAGTCGTAGTTGAGCTCGTCACCCGCCTTGATGTTGCGCCGCGCCTTGATGAAGATGCGTCCGTCCTGCTCATCGGCCTCGCAGTTGGCATCGCAGCTGTGGTTGATCCAGCGCGAGGAGTTGCCGCCATACAGGGCGTCGATCACATGGTCTTCGTCCACATGGAAGTAGAAGGTGTGGTTGGGATCACTGGGGTCGTGCGGGTGGCGGGCTTGTGCCTCGGCCCAGCTGATGATCTCGCCCACGTATTCAATGATGGTCTCACCCTCGGCAATATCCACCAGCGCAAACACCCCCTTGCCATGCACCCCCGAGCGACGGGTCTGGATGCGGCGGCGGTCCGATGCGCTGGAGGTTTTGTGGGGGTTTTTGGACACGGCGCAAAAATTTGGTATGGTGAATCGTATGGGCGCGCATGTGCGTGCCTGCGTGTGTAGGTGTGCGGGCGCGCGAGCGTACGCGCACGCGACAGGCGCATTGTAGTCAGATGAAAGTGCGAGATTTCGCAAACAACGCAGCTATGAATAAAACACTGGTCATTGCCGAAAAGCCCTCTGTTGCACAGGACATCGTGCGGGCCCTCACGCCCACGGCAGGCAAGTTCGAGAAGCACGACGAATACTTTGAAAGCGAAGGCTATGTGGTCTCCAGTGCGGTGGGCCACCTGGTGGAGATCCAGGCCCCCGAGGCCTATGACGTCAAGCGCGGCAAATGGAGCTTTGCCCACCTGCCGGTGATTCCGCCGCACTTCGAACTCAAGCCGGTGGACAAGACCAAGACGCGGCTGAACGCGGTGGTCAAGCTGGCCAAGCGCCGTGATGTCGACAAGATCATCAACGCCTGTGACGCGGGCCGCGAGGGTGAGCTTATTTTTCGCCTGATCGAGCAATATGCCGGTGGCGCAAAACCCCTGGGCAAGCCGGTCTCGCGCCTGTGGCTGCAAAGCATGACGCCCCAGGCCATACGCGAGGGCTTTGGCGCCCTGCGCAGCGACGCCCAGATGCAGCCCCTGGCCGATGCAGCCCGCTGCCGGTCTGAAGCCGACTGGCTGGTGGGCATCAACGGCACGCGCGCCATGACCGCCTTCAATTCGCGCGACGGCGGCTTCTTCCTCACCACAGTGGGCCGGGTGCAGACGCCTACGCTGTCGGTGGTGGTGGAGCGCGAGGAGCAGATCCGCAAGTTCATCAGCCGCGACTACTGGGAGGTGCACGCCACCTTCAACGCGCAGGCCGGCAGCTACCCGGCCAAGTGGTTCAACCCCGCCTGGAAAAAGAACCCGGACGATGCCGAGCTGCGTGCCGACCGCGTCTGGAGCCAGCGCGAGGCCCAGCAGATTGCCGATGCGGTGCGCGGCCAGAGCGCCACTGTCACCGAGGAAAGCCGGCCCACCACCCAGGCCTCGCCCCTGCTGTTTGACCTGACCAGCCTGCAGCGCGAGGCCAACGGCAAGTTCGGCTTCAGCGCCAAGACCACTCTGGCCATTGCCCAGTCGCTGTACGAGCGCCACAAGGCCCTGACCTACCCGCGTACCGATTCGCGCAACCTGCCCGAAGACTATGTGCCGGTGGTGAAGAAGACCTTTGAGATGCTGGCCGACAGCACCATGCGCCACCTGGCGCCCTTTGCCCTGACAGCGTTGAACAACAGCTACATCAAGCCCACCAAGCGCGTGTTCGACAACGCCAAGGTGAGCGACCACTTTGCCATCATCCCCACGCTGCAGGCGCCCAGCGGCCTAAGCGAGGCCGAGCAAAAGGTCTACGACCTGGTGGTGCGCCGCTTCATGGCGGTTTTCTATCCGAGCGCGGAGTACCAAGTCACAACCCGTATCACCAAGGCGCTGGAACACTCCTTCAAGACCGAAGGCAAGGTGCTGGTCAAGCCGGGCTGGCTGGCCATCTACGGCAAGGAAGCGGCCGACGAAGTGGCCGATGCCAAGGACGGCGACAAGGGCCAGAACCTGGTGCCGGTGCAGCCGAATGAAAAAGTCCATGGCGACCCGGTGGAGCCGCGCGGCCTGAAGACCAAACCGCCGGCTCGCTATTCCGAAGCCACCCTGCTGGGCGCCATGGAAAGCGCCGGCAAGACGGTGGAAGACGATGAGCTGCGCGAAGCCATGCAAGAAAAAGGCCTGGGCACGCCAGCCACCCGCGCCTCCATCATCGAAGGCCTGATTGCCGAGAAATACATGCTGCGCGAAGGGCGCGAACTCATCCCCACAGCCAAGGCCTTCCAGCTGATGACGCTGTTGCGCGGCCTGGGTGTGGAGGAACTCTCCAAGGCCGAGCTCACCGGCGAATGGGAATACAAGCTGGCCCTGATGGAGCAGGGCAAGCTCAAGCGCGAAGCCTTCATGGGCGAGATCGCCGCCATGACCGAGCGCATGGTGAAGAAAGCCAAAGAGTACGACCGCGACACCATCCCGGGCGACTACGCCACCTTGCAAGCACCCTGCCCCAACTGCGGCGGCGTCATCAAGGAAAACTACCGCCGCTATACCTGCACCGGCAAGAGCGGCAATGAGGAGGGCTGCGGCTTTTCCTTTGGCAAGTCACCGGCCGGGCGCACCTTCGAGCCGCATGAAGTGGAGCAGTTCCTGCGCGACAAGCGCATTGGCCCGCTGGACGGCTTTCGCTCCAAGGCCGGCTGGCCTTTTACCGCCGAAATGGTCATCACCTTTGACGAGGAAGCCCAGAACTACAAGCTGGAGTTTGATTTCGGCGACGACAAGAATGGCGAAGAGACCGGCGAGCTGCTGGACTTTGCCGGCCAGGAAAGCCTGGGCACCTGCCCCAAGTGCGGTGGCGCGGTGTTCGAGCATGGCAAGAACTATGTCTGCGACCGCTCGGTGCCCACCCTGGCCCAGGCCACGCCCAGCTGCGACTTCAAGAGCGGCCAGATCATCCTGCAGCAGCCCATAGAGCGTGCCCAGATGCAAAAGCTCTTGGCCACCGGCAAGACCGACATGCTGGACAAGTTTGTCTCCATGCGCACGCGCCGCCCCTTCAAGGCCATGCTGGCCTGGGATGCCGAGGCCGGCAAGGTGAACTTCGAGTTCGCCCCTTCCAAGTTCCCGCCGCGCAAGACCGCTGCGGCCCGGCCGGCAGCACCGGCCAAGGCTGCGCCTGCGGCCAAGAAAGCACCGGCGAAAAAAGCGGCGGCTGCCAAGAAGGCCGCGCCCGCCAAGACCGCCAAACCCAAGGCCGAACGCAAGGCCAGCACGGCTGCCGGCATGACCCCCAGCGCGGCCCTGGCTGCGGTGATCGGCAGCGAGCCGGTGGCCCGCACCCAGGTGATCAAGAAGCTGTGGGACTACATCAAGGCCAACGGCCTGCAGGACGCCAAAGACAAGCGCGCCATCAATGCCGACGCCAAGTTGCTGCCCCTCTTCGGCAAACCGCAGGTAACCATGTTCGAGCTGGCCGGCATTGCCGGCAAGCACCTCACGGCCTGAAGCCCGCTAGGAAACCCGGGCCGGGCCGCTGCTCTTCATCACGGCGGCGTGAAAGGCCAGCGGGTCGCGGATGCCCACCACCGGCTCGTAGCTCGCGCCGGTGCCCTTGACCACAATGGTGCCGTAGCCCAGCAGGCGCCCCAGCAAGGACTGCATCACCTGCACGCCTTCGATCTTGCTGATCATGATCTCGGTGGTGTGGCGGTTCAGGATGCCATGCACCGTGACCACGCGATGGGAGGTCACCACCAGCTCGGTCGAAGACAGGATCAGGTAGATGCGAGCCCCCAGGAACAGCGCCAGCACCAGCGGCGCCGCCCAGTAGTACTGGTGCGGATCGCGCAGCAGCAGCGACACGCTTGCCAGCAGCAGCAGGACACACACGAGGATGGAGCCGGCATGCAGCCATTTGCTGGGTTGGGCGCTGTGCACCACGGTTTCGCCGCTGGCGAGTGACTTTTCAATGTAGGTGGGCATGGTGGTCCGCTGGGTTCGGTTGGAGAGGCTGGCTGATGGCGCCGATCTTGCCACGGCCGCAGGCGTTACAGACTCTTACGCGGTGCCACCCAAAACCCGGGGCTGCGGGCCGTACAGTCGACGCACTCCCATTCTTGCAGCAGGATTTTGACCGTGAAGGTATGCACCGCTCGCGCCGCGCGCGCCCTGGCAGGGCCCCGCCCATTCGCCCTGACCCTGACCCTGACCCTGGCACTGACGCTCGCCCTTGGCGCCTGCGGGGGCGGCGGGGGCGGCGGCGGTGCCGCCAGCGGCCCGGTGCCCACCGTGGTGACCACCCCCGCCATCACCGTGCCCGGCAACCCGGGCAGCAGCTACCCGGTGCCGGGTGCCGCGCTTGCCGTCAACACCAGTGTGCCCGCCCATGTGATCGGTACCGGCACGCCGGCCAGCTGCACCGGCGCGGCGGTGGTGGCAGCGGTGGCCCAGGGCGGCATCATCACTTTCAACTGCGGGCCGGACCCGGTCACCATCACCTTGAGCAGCACCGCCAAGGTGTTCAACAACAAGCCCGATGTGACACTGGACGGCGGCGGCAAGGTCACCTTGAGCGGGGGCGGCAGCACCCGCATCCTCTACCAGAACACCTGTGATGCGGCCCAGGTCTGGACCACCGCCCAGTGCCAGCACCAGCCCTCGCCCACGCTCACGGTGCAGAACATTGCGTTCAGCCATGGCAACTCCACCGGCCAGACCACCGACGGCGGCGGCGGCGGCGCCATCTTCGTGCGCGGCGGCCATCTGAAAATCGTCAACAGCGTCTTCACCAACAACCAGTGCGAGGGCACCGGGCCCGATATCGGAGGCGGTGCCGTGCGCGCCTTGAGCATCTACAACAACGACCCGGTCTATGTGGTGGGCAGCACCTTTGGCGGCGCGAGCGGCCTGGGCAATGTGTGCTCCAACGGCGGGGCGCTCAGCAGCATCGGCGTGTCCTACAGCATCTACAACAGCCTGTTCTCCCACAACCAGGCCATTGGCCGGGGCGCCAACCCGGCACGCGCCGGCACACCCGGTGGCGGCAGCGGCGGCGCCATCTACAACGATGGCAACAGCTTTGCGCTGCAGATCTTCGGCAGCACGGTGCAGGACAACAGCGCCGTGGAGGGCGGCGGCGCCGTCTTCTTTGTCAGCAACAACCTGACCGGCACCCTGGGCCTGACCAACTCGGTGTTTGCACGCAACCCCAACCCGGGCTTCTCCACCGCAGGTTATCCCGGCTTTTTCATCCTGGCAGCACCGGGGCAGCCGGTTGTCAGCAACTCCACCTTGAGCCCCTAAGCGGGGCCGGGGCAAGCGCGCCCGGGCGTCCCGCACGGCCCGCGCCGGGCGCACAATGCCGGGCACAAGGAACCCCCATGCACCGCCGCTTGCTGCTGGCCTCCACCACGGCCCTGACACTGACCGCAACCGCGACGCTCTGGCGGCCGGCCCTGGCCGCTGCCGCCAGCACCAGCGCAGAGGACGAAACCCAGCCGGCGCCGGATGCCCCTGCGGCACCGCACATCACGGTCACCCTGGCGCAGATGCAGGGCGCACTGGCACAGCGCTTTCCCCTGCGCTACCCCCTGCCGGGCATCATGGACCTGGACCTGCAGACGCCGCAGCTGCAGTTTCTGCCCGAGCAGAACCGCCTGGGTGCCCAGCTGCAGCTGTTGGCTTCCGGGCCAGCGCTGGAGCGGCGCCACCAAGGCAGCCTGGGCCTGGACTTTGCCCTGCGCTATGAAACCAGCGACCGCAGCGTGCGCGCCTAC
>Ga0228700_1000576_pt1 | contig 31695 bp, 27 predicted proteins | sample McNCre317_Aug_MG_FD_178019 | JGI IMG/M metagenome (GOLD analysis project Ga0228700, IMG submission 178019) | Freshwater microbial communities from McNutts Creek, Athens, Georgia, United States - 3-17_Aug_MG | ecosystem: Environmental > Aquatic > Freshwater > Creek | place: USA: Georgia...
TCGCACCTCGTCGGACATCGCCTTGTCCGGCATTGCCCGCACCTTCCAGAACGTGCAGTTGTTCGGCGAAATGACCGCCTTGCAAAACGTGCAGGTCGGCTTGCACCACACCTTCCAGAGCAACTTCCTCGATGTGGCGCTGCACACCCCGCGCTACAACAAAGAAGAAAAAGCCGCCACCGAGCGCGGCATGAGCCTCTTGCACTTTGTGGGCCTGGCCGAGCTGGCCAACGAAGAAGCGCGCAACCTGCCTTATGGCAAGCAGCGTCTGCTGGAAATTGCCCGCGCCCTGGCGCTGGACCCGCAACTGCTGCTGCTCGATGAGCCTGCTGCGGGCCTGACGGCCCCCGACATCAAGGAGCTGGTGCAGATCATCCGCAAGATCCGCGATCACGGCATCACCGTGATCCTGATCGAGCACCACATGGACGTGGTCATGAGCATCTGCGACACCGTCTCGGTGCTGGACTTTGGCCAGAAGATTGCCGAAGGCCAACCCGCAGAAGTGCAAGCCAACGAGAAGGTCATCGAAGCCTATCTCGGCGGAACGGCCACCTGATGGCCGACTGGAGTATCAAGACATGTTGAGTATCAAAAATCTGGAAGCAGGCTACGGCAAAGTGCACGTCCTGCATGGCATCAGCATCGATGTGCCCAAAGGCAAAGTGGTGACCCTGATCGGCTCCAACGGCGCGGGCAAGACCACCACCATGCGCGCCATCTCCGGCATGATCCAGCCCACCTCGGGCGAGATCACGCTGAACGGCAAGCGCATTGACGGCATGGAGTCGTACCACATCGCCAAGCTGGGCCTGGCCCACTCACCCGAAGGCCGCCGCGTGTTCGCCACCATGACGGTGACCGACAACCTGACGCTGGGCGCGTTCCCGCGCCTGACCGGCAGCCGCCCCAAAGGCGATGTGGCCGGTGACCTGGACCGCGCGATGGACCTGTTTCCCCGCCTCAAGGAGCGCCGCAACCAGCTGGCAGGCACCTTGTCGGGCGGTGAGCAGCAAATGCTGGCCATGGCCCGCGCCGTGATGCTGAACCCCGAAGTGGTCTTGCTGGACGAGCCCTCGATGGGTCTGGCGCCGATTCTGGTGGAAGAGGTCTTCAAGATCATCAGCCGCCTGAAAGAGCAAGGCGTGACCATGCTGCTGGTCGAGCAGTTCGCTGCCGCCGCGCTGAACGTGGCCGACTACGGCTACGTGCTGGAAAACGGCCGCATCTCGGTGCATGGCGACGCCGAGCGTTTGAAGACCGACCCGGCAGTGAAAGCCGCTTACCTGGGCGGCGGTCACTGAGCACCGCTTCAGACCGTTACAACGACAAAGGGGCAGTCCGCAAGGACTGCCCCTTTTGTTTGGCTTATCAATATCGGGGCCAAAGCCGCCGACTTTGCTCCTTTGTCATACCCGACTTGATCGGGTATCCAGGTGGTTAAAGTCATGGATACCCGCGTTCGCGGGTATGACACGCTTGTGGCTACCTGCCCATTGCCTGCTCAATGGTGGTGCCCGTGCGCCCCGTGCGCATGGCGGTGTGTGACCTCTTCGGCTGAAGCGGCGCGCACTTCCAGCACCTTCAGGCTCAGGCTCAGGTTCTGACCGGCCCAGGGGTGGTTGCCGTCCAAAATGACCTGATCGCCCTTGACCTTGATCACGGTGAACACGTGCTCCTGGCCTTCGGGTGTGCGACCGCGCAGCTGGCCACCGACTTTGACGCCCGGGGGGAAGTCTTTCTTGGCGATGGTCTGCACCAGAGCCTCGTCGCGCTCGCCAAAGGCATCGGCGGCAGCGAGCTTCAAGGTGGTCTCAAAGCCCACTTCCTGGCCTTCCAGGGCTTCTTCGATCTTGGGCAGGGTGTTCTCGTAGCCGCCGTGCAGGTAAGCCGTGGGCTCTTGCGCTTTGTCCAGCAACTGGCCCTGGGCGTTCACCACTTTGTAGTGCATGGTGACAACGGTGTCTTTTCCAATTTTCATGGGGTTCTTTCTTCAAAAAATCAAACGATGGTCAATTTGGCCACGCTCAGCGCCAGCCATTTCACGCCGTGGCGCGGGAAATTCACCTGGGCCCGGGCGTCAGCGCCTGCGCCCTCCACAGCCAAGACCTTGCCTTCACCGAACTTGGTGTGGAACACCTGTTTGCCCGCCGTGATGCCGTGCTCGGGCACGGCCTTTTGCATCGGCAAAGGCGGGCTCTTGTAGGTCTCGGTGCTCAGGCTGCTTTGGCCCCAAGCCGGACGGGCATGGCGGTTTTGCGCCGGGGTTTGCCCCCAGGCACCGCCCCCGCCAAAGCCACCGCCGCCACTGGACGTGCCCAGGTTGGAAAAGCCCGCGTTCTTGGGCGTCACCCACTTCAGGCATTCCTCAGGCAATTCGTCTAAAAAGCGGCTTTTGAGGTTGTAGCGGGTCTGGCCGTGCAGCATGCGTGTTTGCGAATGGCTCAGGTACAGGCGCTTGCGGGCGCGAGTGATGGCCACGTACATCAGGCGACGCTCTTCTTCGAGGCCGTCAAAATCGTTCATCGAGTTCTCATGCGGGAACAAGCCTTCTTCCAGGCCGGTGATGAACACCGCGTCGAACTCCAAGCCCTTGCTGGCGTGCACCGTCATCAGCTGTACCGCGTCCTCACCGGCTTGCGCCTGGTTGTCGCCCGCTTCCAACGAGGCATGCGTCAAGAAGGCCGCCAGCGGGCTCATCGTCACGCCGTCTTCGCTGAATTCATCGGGTGCAGCCGCGGCCTCGGTCGTCAAACCCTGGCTGGCCGGGCTTTGCGACAAACCTTGCGGCATCGCCACCGCGCTGCGGCCAAAGCCTTCTTGCGTGACAAAACTCTCGGCGGCGTTGACCAGTTCTTCCAAGTTCTCCACCCGGTCCGCGCCTTCTTTTTCGGCGCGGTAGTGGTTGACCAAGCCGGTCTTGTCCAGCACCAAGTCAATGATCTCGCGCAGGGTCATGCCTTCGGTCTGCTCGCGCAGCACATCGACCATGGCCACAAAGGCGGCCAGATTGGCCCCGGCCTTGCCTGTGGTGGCGCTCACTGCATCGTGCAGCGAACAGCCTGCGGCACGCGCCGCGTCTTGCAGCTGCTCGATGCTGCGCGCGCCGATGCCACGCGGCGGAAAGTTGACCACCCGCAAAAAGCTGGTGTCGTCGTTGGGGTTCTCCATCAGGCGCAGATAGGCCAGCGCGTGCTTGATCTCGGCGCGTTCAAAAAAGCGCAGACCGCCGTACACGCGGTACGGAAACCCGGCGTTGAACAGCGCGGTTTCCAGCACCCGACTTTGCGCGTTGCTGCGGTACAGCAGCGCGATTTCCTTGCGCTCAAAACCGTCTTGCTTGACCAGTTGACGCAGCTCTTCCACCAACCACTGCGCCTCGGCAAAGTCACTGGCCGACTCCACCACGCGCACCGGTTCCCCCGCCCCCTGATCGGTGCGCAAGGTTTTGCCCAAGCGGGTCTTGTTGTGGCTAATCAGGTGGTTGGCCGAGTCGAGGATGTTGCTGTAGCTGCGGTAGTTCTGCTCCAGCTTGATCTGGTGCTTGACCTGAAACTCGCGCACAAAGTCGGCCATATTGCCCACACGGGCACCCCGGAAGGCGTAGATGCTTTGGTCGTCGTCGCCCACGGCAAGAATAGCCCCATCGCTGCCCTCGCCCGGCAAACCCACCAGCAGCTTGAGCCAAGCGTATTGCAGTTTGTTGGTGTCCTGAAACTCATCCACCAACACATGGCGAAAGCGGCGGCGGTAATGCTCGCGCACATGGGCGTTGTCGCGCAGCAGTTCATATGAACGCAGCATCAGCTCGCCAAAATCCACCACGCCTTCGCGCTGGCATTGTTCTTCGTACAGCTGGTACAGCTCGACCTTGCGACGGGTCTCGTCGTCGCGCACCGGCACATCGCCGGGGCGCTGACCGTCTTCCTTGCAGCCCGAAATGAAATACTGCAACTGCTTCGGGGGAAAACGGTCTTCGTCGACATTGAACTGCTTGCACAGCCGCTTAACGGCTGACAGCTGGTCTTGCGTGTCCAGAATCTGAAAGGTCTGCGGCAAACCCGCCAGCTGGTAATGCGCCCGCAAAAACCGGTTGCACAGGCCGTGGAAGGTGCCGATCCACATCGCGTTCACATTGACCGGCAGCATGGACTGCAGGCGCAGCTTCATCTCCTTGGCGGCCTTGTTGGTGAAGGTCACCGCCAAAATACCGCCAGGCGAGACCTGCGAGGTCTGCAAGAGCCAGGCAATGCGCGTGGTCAGCACCCGCGTCTTGCCCGACCCCGCCCCCGCCAAAATCAGCGCGTGCTCGGGCGGCAAGGCCACGGCCCGGTGTTGCTCCTCGTTGAGCTGGGCGAGCAAGGGGGATGAAGTGTTCGGGGAAGTGTCTGACAGCATAAGCAAGGATTGTAGAAGCTGCATCGAGTGGCCCTGCCTGGGCTGCGCACATGCCCACCGCTGTGGGCGGTGGCACGAACCGACTGCCCCAAGGGGCTTACATCCCATTACAAACAAGGGTTTCCGATAAAGCCAACCCATCTTTAATTATGCATACTGTATACACCGTTTATTCTCTATTGTTTGCACCATGCAAGGTCTTCGTTTGTTTCGCCAATCTTTCTCGCAGCTCATGAGCCACTTGGCGTGCTGCATGTACAAGCCCAGAGCGACGGGTTCCTACGAATGCGGCTCTGCGCAATTGGGCATGATGGCCTCATCCACCGTCGCCCATACCCATTGGCCCGCTGCATCACAAAACGATGCCCCGCGTCTGAAAATCGACGTTCGACCCAAAAGTCCAAACACCTGATTCAGGTAGCTGCCGCCCCGTCAGAGAATGCGGGTAGAATCAGACACCGGGCCCAAGATTCTTGCGCCCGGTTTTTTTTGCCCTGAACCTGCAAGGGGTTCATTTCAGGGGCCAGAAAACCGGCCAAGCCAAGCGCTCACTCGTTCTTTCAACGATCCTTTTTGGAGCTTGGTTTTCTCATGGAAATTTTTGACTACGACAATATCCTGTTGCTGCCACGCAAGTGCCGCGTGGAAAGCCGTTCCGAGTGTGACGCAGGCGTCACTTTAGGCAACCGCACTTTCCGTCTGCCGGTGGTGCCCGCCAACATGAAAACGGTGATCGACGAGTCGATCTGCCTGTGGATGGCGCAAAACGATTACTTCTACGTGATGCACCGCTTTGACCTGGACAACGTCCAGTTCGTGCGCGACATGCACGCCAAGGGTGTGTTTGCCTCCATCTCGCTGGGCGTCAAGGCCCCCGACCGCGCCACCGTGGATGAGCTGGCCGCCGCCGGCTTGGTGCCCGAGTACATCACCATCGACATCGCCCACGGCCATGCCGACAGCGTGCGCGACATGATCGGCTACATCAAGGCCAAACTCCCCGCCAGCTTCGTGATCGCGGGCAACGTAGCCACGCCCGAAGCCGTGATCGATCTGGAAAACTGGGGCGCTGACGCGACCAAAGTGGGCGTGGGCCCCGGCAAGGTCTGCATCACCAAGCTCAAGACCGGTTTTGGCACGGGCGGCTGGCAGTTGTCGGCCCTCAAGTGGTGCGCCCGCGTGGCGACCAAGCCCATCATTGCCGACGGCGGCATCCGCAGCCACGGCGACATCGCCAAGAGCATCCGCTTTGGCGCGAGCATGGTCATGATCGGCTCGCTGTTTGCAGGCCACGAAGAGTCGCCCGGCAAGACCGTCGAGGTCGATGGCGAGATGTTCAAAGAGTACTACGGCTCGGCCTCCGACTTCAACAAAGGCGAGTACAAGCACGTGGAAGGCAAGCGCATTCTGGAGCCGATCAAGGGCAAGCTGGCCAACACCCTGATCGAGATGGAGCAGGATGTGCAAAGCTCGATCAGCTACGCCGGTGGCACCAAGCTGATGGACATCCGCAAAGTGAACTACGTGATCCTGGGTGGCGACAACGCTGGTGAACACTTGCTGATGTGAACCCATTGCTGCTGGCCTCTTTGTCATACCGGGCTTGACCCGGTATCCATGCCTGCTGCTGGTATGGACCCCGGATCAAGCCCGGGGTGACATAAAACAGAATCAAATCGGTGGTGACAAAAACAGACTCTGGTCGAGGCTAAGGCCACCGCCCTGCGCGCCATTCATTGCAAAGCGCGCAGCGCCAACATCAAGCCACTGACCACCAACAAGCCGCAGATGATCTGCCGCAAGCGGGCCACGGGAACGCGGTGTGCCACGCGATGCCCTAGCCACACACCGGCCAAGGCCAGCCCAATCAGCACCGTCCAGCGCTGCCAGATCACGGGACTGCTCAGGCGCCCGTCCCAGGCCATGCCGGCCAACACGTTGCTGGCCGCCACGGTGATGATCATGGGGATGCTGGCGCGCATCTGCTGCACATCGCTCAAACGCCGACTCAGCCAGGCCACCACCAAGGGACCTGCCGTGCCAAACAAGAGCTCCACCACGCCAATGGCCGTGCCAACCGGGCCCGCCCACCCCGACGTGGAGTGAACCCGGGGGGCAGAGGCCGGGCGCAAAGCATTCACACCGACAGCAGCAACATACAAGCCCAGCACCAGCAAAGGCCAGCGCGCCTGCATGTGCTGCATCAGCCACAAGCCCAGCAGCGTGCCCGCCAACAGCCCGGGCAGCAGGCGGCGCAGTTCACGCCACTGCACCTGCCGCCAGTTGAGGCCGCTGTGAAAAGCCGAAGCGGGCACATCCATGAGCAAGGTCATGGCCACCACTTCGGGCAAAGGCCACTGCCAAGCCAGCAGCGGCACGATGACCAAGGCCGAACCAAAGCCCGTCAGGCCCAGCACGGTGTAGCCGAGCAAGACCACCCCCATGGGGTAGAGCCACTCGTGCAGGATCAAACCGGCAACTCGATCAAGGCCTGGGCTAGGGCATTCAGACGCGAGCCGGGCCGGGTCAGGTCGGTCACCACGCTGAAGTGGTTGAGGCCTGGCAAGTCTTCGCAAACCGGCACGGTCTTGGGGCCCCAGGCCTGGTGGATCAGGCGGTTGTGGCGCAAGAACTCGGAGCTCTCGTCACCGCCCACCACCGTGTAGAGCACGCCCTTGGATGGGCGCTGCCATTTGGCGGGGCTGGCCATGCGCACATGAGCGGGGGTGATGCGCAAATCGGCTTGTACAAAAGGCGTCTTGCGCACCGGCTCCAGGTCGTACAGACCCGAGATGGACATGGCTTTGCGCACCAGACCTGCGGGCAGATCACGGCCCACTTTTTTCCAGTCGCAAGCCAGCAGCATGGCTGCCAGGTGCCCACCGGCCGAATGGCCGATCACGCTGATGTTGCTGCGATCACCGCCGTGCTCGCCAATGCGGCGCCAGACCCAGGCCAGGGCTCGGCTCATTTGCACCGCGATGTCCGGGATGGTCACAGCTTGGGTGGCGGTGCCGGGGCACAGGTCGTAGTTAACGACCACCACACAGGCGCCCATGTCGCGCAAAGCGGGCGCCACAAAGGAATGGTCGGCCTTGTCGAGGCTGCGCCAATAACCGCCGTGGATGAACACCACCACAGGCGCACCCGCACGGAGCGCTGGGAACACGTCCAACGTCTCCAGCGGGCCTTCGCCAAAGCGCAGGTCCAGCTGGGGCTTGAGCGTTTGGCGCGCCGCTTCAGAGGCTTTGCGCCAATGGTCAAAGTGGTCGGCAAAATCCGGCACCAAGGCACGGTTGTTGTACATGCGGTCGTGCCACGCGGCGTCTTTGAGGGCCATGAAAAGTCTCCTGAAAACAGTTCGCGCCATCTTGGCACAGCGGCTGCGCCCGGGCTGCCCAATGCGGGACAGCCTGCACAGAAGCAGCTCAGATCTTCATTTCCAGACGCAGCTGGATGTTGCGCCAGTTGTGGGCCGTGGTGGTGGCCGACTCGTACTGCTGACCGTTGCGGAAGGTGGAACCCGTGATGTAGTCCAGGGGTGTGAGGTTGCTCACCGTCAGGCGCAAACCGGCCGAAGGGGACAGACGCCACAGGCCATACACATCCACCACCCGCTTGGCGCCTTGGTATGCCCATTGCTGGTCCGTGCGGCGGGTGTCATACGCGGGGTTCCAGTTGACATTGCCGCCCAGAGTCAAAGGCAAGCCGCGCAGCCGGTAGTCGCCGCCCAGGTTGGCGGTCATGTCGGGTTGCTGGTCGAGCCGGTTGTTGGGCCCCTGCACATCTTGAACTTTGGAGTGAAAAAAGCTGGCATTGGCCCGCAGGTCCACCGGTAAGGCCCCGGCCACCCATTGGTCCAGCCGGAACTTCGCTTCCAGCTCCACACCTTCGGTGATGGCATTGCCCACGTTGGTGGGCGAGGAGACATAACGCCCGGTGGCGGCATTGAAGCTGGTGGTCGAACGAATCAGGTTGCTGATGTTGCGCCGAAACACATTGGCACTGAGCATGCCGCCTTGCTCCAGGTACCGCTCAAACGCCAAGTCCACACCCGTGGCCAGCTCGGGCTTGAGGTCGGGGTTGCCGGTGCGGTCCGACTGGGTCCAGCTGTTTTCGCCCAGCGAAGGCACATAGCGCGCCACCAATTGGTAAAGCGTTGGGGTCTTGTAGCTGCGCGTGAGGCTCATGCGGATCTGATCGCGCTTTTGCGGGTCTGGTTTGAAGACCGCATGCAGCAGCGGCGTCAGGACAGAACTGTCGTTGTGCTTGAGCACGCCGTTGACCGTGCCTTCGGTCAGCAGGTTTTCGTAGCGCAAACCGCCATAAGCGGACCATTGCGGGTTGATCTTGAATTCGTCTTGCGCGTAAATGGCCCAGCGGCGTGTGCTGGCCTGCAAATTGCCCGCGTCTTCAGACGCGGCGGCGTTGCCCTGCTCGTCCCGGTGCACTTGCTCCAGCTCCAGGCCGCTCACGATCTGGTGGCCATTGTCCAGGGCCCGGCTCCACTTGCCGTTCAGGCTGTAGCTCTTGTCCACAAAGTTCTGGGTTTCAAAGCCGTTGCGCAACAAGGCCTGGCCGCTGCCCGTGGTGGCGCCGGTGGCACCGGTCTGGTCCAGACGGTAATCGTAGGTGGTCTGTCCCACGCCAAAGCGCACATCCAAGCGGTCATCGGCCGTCAACTTTTCCGTCCACTGCCCGTTGAGCCTCGCCATCGTGAAGCGGCTGCTGCTTTGCGTTTGAGCCGCATCGGACACCGGTGTGCCTTCGGTGGTGCGCACCGCGATCTGGCCTCGGTTGTCGTATTCCGAATAAACCACAAACGGCGTCAAAGTCAGGCTGCGGCCTTGTTCGCCTTTCCATTGCAAGCGGGCATTGGCGTTGACCGCCTTGCGATGGCCCAGACTGCTGGCTTCGCGCACCCGGTCTGTGATTTGCGAGGATTCGGTCACCGTGGTGCTCTCGTCGGGCCGGTAGGTGTCCATGGCCGACAGGGTGAAAGTGCCGCTGATCGGCTCGGTTTGGAGGTTGTGCACCCAATTGACTTGGCTGGACGCATGGCCATGCTCCACGCTGTGGGTCAGCTTCAAATCGTCGGGGGCGGCTTTTTGGCCTTCGCGCAAAACGATGTTGATCGTGCCTGCAATGGCACGGGCCCCCGTCTCAGCGGTTGGGGCACGCAAGATTTCGATCTTTTCAACCTGCTCGGGCGTCAACTGATCGATCGAAAAGCCGGGGGGCATGCGCTCACCGTCCAGCAAGATCTGGGTATAACCGCCGCCCAGACCTCGCATGCGAATCGCACCACCGCGCCCGGGAGCGCCACCGATCGTCACACCCGGCAGGCGTTTGAGCACTTCGCCCAGAGTGGCATCGCCTTGTTTTTCGATCTCTTCACGGCCAATCACGATCTTGGCGGCAGTGGACTCGCGGCGAACTTCGGTGTCGTTGTTGCGGTTGCTGCGGATCTCGATCCGGCCCAGGTCGGTGGCTGGGGCCGTTTGGGCGCTCGACCAAGTGGGCATGGCCACGCAGCCAGCGGCCAGCAGATGGCCTAGCAAAGGTGTGACAGAGGAGGAAGGGAATTCACGCATGGGGGCGATTTTGACAGCGTCAGCCCCCTGCGATTTGAAGCCCGGGTAAAGACCGGGCTTCAGTAGCGATCATTCGCCGGTTTTGAACAGCGCCGCCACTTTCCGCTTGGGTTTGATGTTGGCCGAAATCGACGAACGGGGCGTCTTGGGTGCGGCCGACTCCCAGCTGGGCGCGGCATCGGCTGCCGGCGCCTCGTAGGGCTTTTCAAAGAAAGGATCACGGTTGACCGGTGCAGGGCGGAAGCCGCCACGGCGTTCACGCGGCTCGATGGCGTCGCGCGGATCGAAATCTTCGCGGCGGCGGCCTTCGTAGGCACGGCCACGCGGGCGCTCGTCCGAACGCTCACGGTCAGAACGCTCACCGCCCGAGCGCGAACGCTCGTCGAGCTGTAAGGTTTCCACCTCAAGCTTTTTCTTGATCAGTTTTTCGATGTCAGCCACCAAGCGGGTGTCCGATGGGCTGACCAGGGTCACGGCCAGGCCCGAGGCTCCGGCACGGCCTGTGCGGCCAATGCGGTGCACATAGTCTTCAGCGTTGAACGGCACATCGAAGTTGAACACCGCAGGCACGTCCTTGATGTCCAGTCCGCGCGCAGCCACATCGGTACAGACCAACAAGTCCACTTCGCCCTTCTTGAAAGCTTCCAGAGCCTTCAGGCGCTCGTCCTGGCTCTTGTCACCGTGCAAGGCGGCGGTGCGCAGACCCTCACGCTCCAGCGAACGGGCCAAACGGCCGCAGCCGAGCTTGCTGTTCACAAAGATGAACGCCTGCTTGATACCCCGGTCGGTCAGCACCTTGCGGATCACACGGCGCTTGTCGTCGTCTTGGGCGGCGTAAAAACGCTGCTCAACGGTGGAGGCGGTTTCGTTGGGGCGCGCCACCTCGATGGTGATCGGGTTTTGCAGGTAGCTGCCGGCTAGGCGTTTGATCTCGGGCGAGAAGGTGGCCGAGAACAGCAGCGTGGTGCGCTGCTTGGGCAAGAAACTCAGAATGCGCTGCAAATCGGGCAAGAAGCCGATGTCCAGCATGCGGTCAGCTTCGTCCAGCACCACATACTCGACCTGGTTCAGCACCGCGTTTTTGGCTTCGATGTGGTCCAGCAAACGGCCCGGCGTGGCGACCAGCACCTCAACGCCTTTTTTCAGCTCCAGGGTCTGGGGCTTCATGTCCATGCCGCCAAACACCACCGCGCTGCGCAGCTGGGTGTACTTGGCGTACATCTTGATCTGCTGGGCCACCTGGTCGGCCAGCTCACGCGTGGGCAAGAGCACCAAGGCACGCACAGGGTGGCGCGCGGGGGATGTGGAGGGGTTTTCGTGCTTGAGCAGGCGCTGCAGCAAAGGCAGCGAGAAAGCCGCTGTTTTGCCAGTGCCCGTCTGGGCAGCGCCCATCACGTCCTGGCCCGTCAACACCACCGGAATGGCTTGGGCCTGGATAGGCGTCATGGATTCGTAGCCCATTTCGGCCACGGCTCGTGCCAGCGTGGGCGCCAGCGATAAATTGGAAAAAGATGCAGTCATTAACCTGCTATTGTCGCACTTTGGGCTGACGGCCCCAAAAACAGGTTTTGGACCTCAGGTCTTGGGCAGCGTCACACCCACTTGGCCCTGGTACTTGCCACCCCGGTCCTTGTAGCTGGTTTCGCACACTTCATCGCTCTCGAAGAACAAAACCTGCGCACAGCCCTCACCCGCATAAATCTTGGCGGGCAGCGGTGTGGTGTTGGAAAACTCCAGGGTCACATAGCCTTCCCACTCAGGCTCGAAGGGCGTCACGTTGACGATGATGCCGCAGCGGGCATAGGTGCTCTTGCCCAAGCAAACGGTGAGCACATTGCGCGGAATGCGGAAATACTCGACGGTGCGGGCCAGGGCAAAACTGTTGGGCGGGATGATGCAGACATCGCTGTGGATGTCCACAAAACTCTTTTCGTCAAAGTTCTTGGGATCCACCACCGTGCTGTAGATGTTGGTGAACACCTTGAACTCGGGTGCGCAGCGGATGTCGTAGCCATAGCTGCTGGTGCCGTAGCTCACGATTTTTTCGCCCGCGGCGTTCTGACGGATCTGGCCGGGCTCGAACGGCTCGATCATGCCGTGCTGCTCGGCCATGCGGCGGATCCATTTGTCGCTCTTGATGCTCATGGTGCGTCCTTTGATGATGGGCTCGATTTTAGTGGGGGACTGAACGCACCGCCCAGTCCCTCACAACGGTCAGCGCGAAACCTTGCCCACCACGCCCTGCACCAAGTAGTTCATGCCCAGGATCTGGCCGTCGTTCAGGCTCTGGCCTGCGGGCAGCACAGCATGGCCTTCGTTGTCGGTGATGGGACCGGCAAAGGGCAGCAACTTGCCCGCGCCCACCAGTTTTTGCTTGGCCAGGATCTCGTCCTGGACCTTCTTGGGCACCTTGGGGCCAAAGTCGCCCACGCGGATCATGCCTTCCTTGACGCCGCCCCACACGCTGCCCGAAGTCCAGCTGCCGTTCATGGCCGCTTTGACGCGGGCGGTGTAGTAGTCGCCCCATTGATGCGTCACGGCGATGATCTGCGCATCAGGCCCGATTTTGCGCATGTCCGAGTGGTAGGCCACGGCCATCTTGCCGCGCTCTTGCGCTGCGGCCATCACGGCGGTTGAGCCAGTGTGGAAAGCGATCACGTCGACATCCTGGTTGAACAGGGCCATCGCCGCTTCGCGCTCTTTGGGTGGATCAAACCAGGCGTTGAGCCAGACCACCTTGACGATGGCTTTGGGATTCACCGAACGCATGCCTAAAGTGAAGGCATTGATGCCCTGCAGCACTTCGGGGATCGGGAAACCCGCCACATAACCGGCCACGTTGGATTTCGTCATGCGCCCGGCGGCAATGCCGGCCAGGTAACGGCCTTCGTAATAGCGGGCATTCGAGGCCGACACGTTGGCCGCCGTTTTGAAGCCAGTGACCGATTCGAACTTCACGTTCGGAAAATCCTTGGCCACCTTCAGCGTCGGCTCCATGTAGCCAAAGCTGGGCGTGAAAATGATCTGATGGCCCTGCTGTGCCAGGTCGCGGATCACGCGCTCGGCATCAGCACCTTCGGGCACATCGGCCACAAACGTGGTCTTGACCTGATCGCCCAAGGCCTTTTCGACGGCCTTGCGGCCCTCGTCGTGCTGGCGCGTCCAGCCCGCTTCGGTGATGGGCGAAACGTAGACAAAACCGGCCTTGATGGGCTCGGTGGATTTGGTGGGTGTTTGCGCTAAGGTTTGGGCCTGTGCGCCGGTGAGAAAAAAGCAGGCGGCCACGAGCGTGGCTGCGAGGTTTTTATACATGGTAGTCCTCTACATGGCCCCGGAGATTGAACAAAACAAAGCCCGCCGGGGCAGCGGGCTTTGCAAAGCATTTTAACGGGGCTTGCGCCCTTCATCAGTCCGCTTCCGTAAACCCCAGAAAGCATTGCTTGAGTTCATGCATCCAGCGGTGCTTGTCCTCCTCGGGGGCAAAACTCGCCTCGATGCTGTTGGCAGCCAGTTTGTAGGCCTGCGGTGCACCCAGATGCAACGCCGCAAAAGTCTGCAGGTAGTTCTCGTTCAGGTAGCCGCCAAAGTAAGCCGGGTCGTCCGAATTGATCGTCACGCACAGACCTGCGTCCAGCATCTGGCTCAGGTTGTGATCGGCCAGGCTCTTGAACACACACAGCTTGAGGTTGGACAAGGGGCAAACCGTGAGTGGCATGTGGCTGTCGGCCAGCCGCTTCATCAGGGCCGCATCGTGGATGGCCTGCACACCGTGGTCGATGCGCTCGACCTGCAAGGCATCGAGTGCGCTCCAGATGTAGGCTGGCGGCCCCTCCTCGCCCGCATGGGCCACCACATGCAGGCCCTGCTCGCGGGCCCTTGCAAACACGCGGGCAAATTTTTCGGGCGGATGCCCCACCTCGCTCGAATCGAGGCCCACACCAATGAAGTGCTCGCGCCAGGGCATGGCCTCTTCCAGAGTAGCCAAGGCATCGTCCTCAGACAAGTGACGCAAGAAACACAAAATCAGATCGGCGCTGATGCCCCATTGGGCCTGCGCATCACGGCAGGCACGGTGCAAGCCTTCAATGACCGCGCCCATGGCCACACCCCGGGCTGTGTGGGTTTGCGGATCAAAAAACAACTCGGCCCGCACCACATGGTCAGCCGCGGCTTTCTCGAAATACGCCCAAGCCATGTCGTAGAAGTCCTGCTCGTGCAGCAGCACGCTGGCCCCGGCGTAATACAGGTCCAGAAAACTTTGCAAATTGGTGAAGGCGTAGGCACTGCGCAAAGCCGCCACATCGGCATAGGGCAGCTGCACGCCATTGCGCTTGGCCAGTGCAAAGATCAGCTCGGGCTCGAGCGAGCCTTCAATGTGGATGTGCAGCTCGGCCTTGGGCATGACCCGCAGCAATTCTGGAAAGCGGTGCGAGGGGATGGCGTGGATTTTCATCTGGCGCTTTCAGTCATTCAAGGACAAGGGCTTGGTCTGTTTCTATTGAACGCCAAACTGAACAAAAATTCAAATCTGAACGGAGACAACGAAAAAAAAGCTGCCCGAAAAACGCCGGGCAGCTTGGGGGTCATCAGGGTGTTTCGAGCATCACGTCATGCTCACTCGGGTCACCCTGAAGCAAGTCAGAACTTGTACAGACCGATCACAGGTGGTATTCCACCAGCAACAAAGGTGTTGTCGCCTTGCAGCTGTTTTTCACAAAACTGGTAGTGTTGTTGCAACCAAATTTGTTGCTCCAGTATTCGACACCCACACCAGCTTTCAAACCACTTTTAGGGCCTGCCACATCAAACATGTAGGTACCACGCGCCAGGACTTCGGTCTTGGTTTTGTCACCAAATCCATCCTTGCCTTTGGGACCCACGATATCGATGAAGCCACCCAATGTGCCAGGGCCTGCTGGAATGGCCCAAGCAGACGTCAAAGCCACAGCGGTGTCAAACGTCACATCTTTGCCGACCAGGCCGTTGTGGTTCTTCTCTTTGTAGAGATCCACACCCACATCCCAAAAACCGGCGCTCACCGGCATGGCAGCACTGGCACCCAAACGCACTTTGAACGGTGCTGGTGCAAACGCGGTGTTTTTCGCGCCCGCATCCACGCGCGCCGTCAAACTCACGTCCTTGGCAAAGCCCAAGGTCACGGGCTGACCCGACAAAGCCGTCAACGAGAAGCTGCGCTTGTAAAAGCCATACCACTCTTGAGCACCTGAAGGACCGTTGGCGGAAGGATCATTGCTGCCAGACTTCAACAAGTCGATCGTGAAGAAGTTGGTACCCAACTTGTCCCCACTGACATGCGTCACGCTGAGGATGTTTTTGGAAACACTGTCGCTCACACCTGGCTCGGATTGCTGGGATGCATAACGGTAGCCTACCGACGTGTCGCTCCAATCCGCAGCCTGTGCGCCGAGGGACAACACGGCCAATGCGATCAGGGAAATTTTTGTTTTCATGGTTCAGTTCCTATCAACGTCAGTTAAAAATCATTTGCCGCCAGGGATCTTGCCTTCCACGCCCTTGACGTAGAAGTTGATGCCACCCAGGAACTTGTCGTCAGCGACAGCGTCTTTGGCCACCACTTCCTTGCCGTCCTGACCCAGGATCGGGCCTTTCCAGATTTCAAAGGTACCGGCCTTCAAACCCGCTTTGACTTCGTCGAGCTTTTTCTTGGCGTCTTCGGGCACGTCAGCGGCCACCGACACGAAGTCGATCGCGCCTTCTTTCACGCCCCACCAGCTTTGGCCAGTGGCCCACTTGCCTTCCAGGGCGTCACGTGTGGCCTTGATGTAGTAAGGACCCCAGTTGATCACGGCCGAGCCCAGGTGGGCTTTGGGGCCGTAAGCGGTCATGTCGGAGTCCCAGCCGAAGGCGCGCTTGCCCATTTTTTCGGCGGTCTGCAACACGGCAGGCGAGTCGGTGTTTTGCATCAGCACGTCAGCGCCGCCGTTGATCAGGGCGGTGGCGGCTTCGGTTTCTTTGGGTGGGTTGAACCAGTCGTTGACCCAGACCACTTTGGTCTTGATCTTGGGGTTGACCGACTGCGCACCCAGCGTAAAACTGTTGATGTTGCGGATCACTTCAGGAATTGGGATGGAGCCGACCACACCCACGGTGTTGGTCTTGGTCATCTTGCCCGCGATCACGCCCGCCATGTACGCGCCTTGGTAGGTACGGCTGTCATAGGTACGCATGTTGTCAGCGGTTTTGTAGCCGGTGGCGTGCTCGAACTTGACGTCTTTCAGGTCGGCAGCGGCCTTGAGCATGGGCTCCATGTAGCCAAAGGTGGTGCCAAAAATCAGCTTGTTGCCTTGACCGGCCATGTCGCGGATCACGCGCTCGGCGTCGGCGCTTTCAGGCACTTTTTCAACAAAGCTGGTGACGATCTTGTCGCCGAATTCTTTCTCCAGGGCTTTGCGACCGTTGTCGTGCGCAAAAGTCCAGCCGCCGTCACCCACAGGGCCGACATAGGCAAACGCGATCTTCAGGGGCTCGGCCTTGGCCGCAGCGGGCGCTTCAGCCTTGGGGGCTTCTTCTTTCTTGCCACAGCCAACCAGTGCGGCGGCAGCCACAGCGGTCAGCGCCACCATCTTGACGACGGCGCGTTTGGAGATGTCTGTCATGTCAGTTCCTTTTTGTTGTTGAACAGGGTTACAGGGAGGGAGAAAAACAATTATGAACCCGGGTGAAACGCTTTCCCAAGCGATGCGGGCATGTTGATCCGTATCCAGACGGGGTTGCGTGAAATCAGCGCCAGCACCACGATGGTGGACACATAAGGCAGCGCCGTGAGCAACTGGCTGGGCATGTCCACGCCCGCACCTTGCAAATGGAACTGCAGCATGGTCACGCCACCGAACAGGTAAGCACCCAGCAAGACCCGTGCCGGGCGCCAGGTGGCAAAGGTGGTCAGGGCCAAAGCGATCCAGCCTTTGCCCGCCACCATGCCTTCGACCCACAGCGGGGTGTAGACCACCGAGATGTAAGCGCCCGACAGGCCGCACAGCGCACCACCCGCCACCACCGCCATCAGGCGAATGCGGCGCACCGGATAGCCCAAGGCGTGCGCCGATTCGGGCGATTCACCGACCGAGCGCAGCACCAGACCGGTGCGGCTTTTGTACAAAAACCAGATCAGGCCCAAAACCAGTGCGATGGTCACATAGACCAGCGGATGTTGGCGAAACAGCGCAGGGCCCACCAGCGGCATATCGGCCAAAAAGGGAATCGCGTAAGAGGCACGCTCAGGCACTTTCTCTTGCACATAGGCGATGCCCGCAAAGGCCGAGAAACCCGCACCGAACAGGCTCAGCGCCAGCCCGGTGGCATATTGATTGGTGCCCAGCCAGATGACCAGCACACCAAAGATGGCGGCGAGCACGGCCCCTGCCCCCATGCCCGCGGCAAAGCCGATCCAGTCGTTGCCGGTGTGCACCACAGCGGCAAAACCGGCAATGGCGGCGCACAGCATCATGCCCTCGGCCCCGAGGTTGAGCACACCGGCTTTTTCATTGATGAGCAGGCCCAAAGCGGCCAGCGCCAACACGGTGCCCGCGTTCAGCGTGGCGGCCACCAACAGTGCGTACGATTCCATCAGGCTTTCCCTCCTGCCACCGCAGACCGGGCAGCCACCCAGCGCAAACGGTAGGCCACCAGCGTGTCACACGCCAGCAAACAAAACAGCAACAGGCCCTGGAACACGCCTGTGATCGACTTGGGCAGACCCAGACGCGATTGCGCCAATTCGCCACCGATGTAGAACATGCTCATGAGCACCGCCGACAGCACCATGCCCGCCGGGTGCAAACGACCGACAAAGGCCACGATGATGGCGGCAAAGCCATAGCCCGCAGGCACATAAGGCGTGAGCTGCCCAATCGGACCGGCCACTTCCAAAGCGCCTGCCAAACCGGCCGCGCCACCCGAAGTCAAGAGCGCCACCCACAGCGCCTTGCGCGAAGAAAAACCCGCATAGCGCGCGGCATCGGGCGCCAACCCGCCCACCTGCTGGGCAAAGCCCGCCCGGGTGCGGAACAAAAACACCCACAGCCCAGCCGCTGCCGCCAGCGCAATGAGCAGACCCACGCTCACCCGCGAGCCGGTCATCAGGCGCGGGATCTGCGTCACCGCCTCGAAGGTCTTGGTCTGCGGAAAGTTATAGCCCGCCGGGTCTTTCCAGGGGCCATACACAAAGTAGCTGAGCACCATGTCGGCCACATAGACCAGCATGAGGCTCACCAGGATTTCGCTGGCGTTGAAGCGGTCGCGCAGCAAGGCCGTCAGGCCCGCCCACAGCATGCCGCCCAACACGCCTGCCGCGATGATGGCCAGCACCACCCAACGACCGGTGTCTTTGCCTGCCAGCATGGCCACGCCACCGGCACACACCGCACCGATCACAAACTGGCCTTCGGCCCCGATGTTCCACACATTGGAGCGAAAGCACACCGCCAGCCCCAGCGCGATCAACAACAGCGGCGTGGCCTTGACCATCAGCTCGCCCAAGGCATAGCCCGACTTGATCGGCTCCCAAAAAAACATCTGCAAGGCACGCACCGGGTCTTTGCCCAGCGCCATAAACAACACCACCCCTAACGCAATGGTCAACACCAGCGCCAGCAAGGGCGAGGCATAAGTCCACAGGCGCGAAGCCTGAGGGCGGGCTTCAAGCTTGAGCATGTTGCGCTCCTTGTGCCATCTCGGTCTTGGCGGCAGGCCACAGCCCGCTCATCCATTCGCCAATCCGCGCCACCGTGGCCTCGGCCCGGGGCAACGAGGGCGACAGACGGCCCTTGGCGATCACATGCAAACGGTCAGAAATTTCAAACAATTCTTCCAGCTCCTCACTCACCACCAGCACCGCACAACCCGCGTCGCGCAGCGCCAGAATCTCGGCGCGGATTTGCGCCGCTGCGCCCACGTCCACACCCCAGGTGGGTTGCGAGACGATCAGCAGCTTGGGGGCCGCGCTGATCTCGCGCCCCACGATGAACTTTTGCAAATTGCCGCCCGACAGTGAACGCGCTGCCGCATCCGGCCCCGAGGCCTTGACCTTGAAGCGCTCGATGATGCTGCGCGCCTGATCGGCCAGCGCCCCCATGCGAATCCAGCCGCCCGCGCCCAGCGCCTCGCTGCGGGTCAGCAGCAGATTGTGCGCCAGGCTCATCGACGGCACCGCACCCCGGCCCAAGCGCTCTTCGGGCACGAAATGCAGGCCCAGGCTGCGCCGCACACGTGGGGGCAGCTGCCCCGCACTTTGACCCAGCAGCGTGATCGACGCCGCATCGGCCCGGGTGTCTTCGCCCGACAAGGCCCACATCAATTCGCGCTGGCCATTGCCCGAGACCCCGGCCAGGCCCACCACCTCGCCGCTGCGCACCTGCAGGTCGATGCCCTGCAAATCCACACCAAACGGGTCTTGCTTGTCCAGTTGCAGGCCCTTAACCGACAACACCACCTCGCCCGGCGTGCGGGGCGTGGGGGCCAGCGCCGGTGGCTCGGCACCGATCATCAAGCGGCTCAGGCTGGCGTTGGTTTCTTCACGCGGGTCGCACACGCCGGTGACCTTGCCGCCGCGCAGCACGGTGCAAGCGCTGCACAGGGCACGGATTTCGTGCAGCTTGTGCGAGATGTACAAAATGCTGCAGCCTTGGCTGACCAGCTTGTGCAGCACCACAAAGAGTTTTTCGACCGCTTGCGGCGTCAGCACCGAAGTCGGCTCGTCCAGGATCAAGAGCTTGGGCTCGGTCAGCAAGGCGCGGATGATCTCCACCCGCTGCATCTCGCCCACGCTCAGGGTGTGGACCGGGCGGTCGGGCTCCAGGTCCAGGCCGTATTCGCTGGCCTTGGCCACGATGCGCTCGGTCACCTCCGCCAGGCTCAGCGACTTGTCCAGCCCCAGCCAGACGTTTTCAGCCACCGTGAGTGTGTCAAACAAGCTGAAGTGCTGGAACACCATGCTGATGCCCAGCTTGCGCGCTTCTTGTGGGTTGCGAATCTGCACCGACTGGCCGTTGAACACCACCTGACCTTCGTCGGGCTTGACCGAGCCGTAAATGATTTTCATCAGGGTGGACTTGCCCGCACCGTTTTCACCCAGCACGGCATGGGCCTGGCCGGGCATCACGGTCAGCGACACGTCCTGGTTGGCCACCACGCCCGGATAGCGCTTGGTGATGCCCTGCAAAGACAAAAGGGGTGTGGTCATGTCGGGTGCGAATGAGTATCTGAATAAGTCACTCGCAAAGTCCATGCCTAAAGCGTTGGCAAGGGCCTTGCAAGCAAAGAGATTGCCGCACAATGTACCACTGCAGACACCCTCTTCTTACCCGTGTTTATCCCCGCCTGACCCATGCGCCACACCCCCCATCTGACCGAGCTCCAAGGCTGGCGCGCCAGCCTGTTGTGGTTTGCCGATCCAGCCCAACCGCATGCCCGCCACGAACAAGACGGTCTGCTGGTCACGGCCCGCGAAGCCGATGGCATCGTGCGCATCCAGGCCATCGGCCCCTACCGCGAGTTGTCCCCGCAATACCCCGACCTGCCTGTGACCCACTGGCCCGGCCTGTGCATCACGCCAGGTTTTGTGGATCTGCACATCCATTACCCACAGACCGATGTGATCGGCTCGCCCGCCGAGGGCCTTCTGCCCTGGCTGGAGCACTACACCTTTCCGCACGAAAAGCATTTTTCAGAGCCTGCCTACGCCCACGAAGTGACCGCGTTTTTCATGGACGAACTGATGCGCCACGGTGTGACCACGGCCCTGTGCTTTGCCACCGCGCACCCCGAGTCGGTCGATGTGTTCATGACCGAAGCCCAAAAACGCCACCTGCGCATGGTCACCGGCAAGGTGCTGCAAGACCGCCACAGCCCCGACGGCCTGCGCGACACCGACACGGCCTTGAGCCTGCGCCAGACCGAAGACCTGATCCGCCGCTGGCACGGCGTAGACAGGCTGGGCTACGCCATCACGCCGCGCTTTGCGCCCACCAGCACCACGGCGCAACTGCATGGCGCAGGCGAGATCGCGCAGCAGTTCCCCGATGTGTGGATCCAGTCGCATGTGGCGGAAAACCTTGACGAAATCCGCTGGGTCAAAGAACTGTTCCCCGAGGCGCGCAGTTATCTGGACGTGTACGACCGCGCTGGCCTGCTGCGCCAACGCTCGGTCTATGCGCATTGCATCTACCTCGACGAAGCCGACCGACGCCGCATGGCCGAAGTGGGGGCGACAGCCGCCGTGAGCCCCACCAGCAACCTGTTTCTGGGCAGCGGCTTTTTTGACTACACCGCCTCGGACGCGGCGGGCTTGCGCTATGGCCTGGCCAGCGATGTGGGTGGCGGCACCAGCTTCAGCCCCTTCCACACCATGCACGCGGCCTACACGGTGGCAAGACAAAGTGTGGGCCGCCCCGGCATCAGCCTGGCCCCCGAACACCTGTGGTGGCAACACACAGCGGGCGCTGCCACCGCGCTGGACCTGAACGGCAAAGTGGGCAACCTGCTGCCCGGCTGCGAAGCCGACTTCGTGGTGATCAACCCCAAGGCCACACCCCTGCTGGCCCGCCGCACGGCACAAACCGAGACTCTGGCCGAATGGCTGTTCGCCATGATCGTGCTCGGCGACGAACGCTTGATTGCGCACACGGTGGTTCAAGGGCAACTCACCCACAGCGACACGGCTCAAAACCCTTGAGTCCACATGGCGCAGCAAAAGCGGCGTCATCGACGCCGCTGAAGATCGGCCGGATAGGGCCATGCTCAGGCCATGCCCGGGGCCATCACCCCGATGGACAGGCTGGCCGTGTGGTGACTCCTCAGATGTTGCGGTTGTAACGCTGGGGGTACAACTGGTTCAACTTCAGACCAGTTTCACCATCCGCCATGATGTTGCCGGTGCGGAGGGCTTCGGCCAACTCGGCCTTCACTTGCTCGCGGGTCTTGCCCTGAGCGGCAGACTTGGCGGGGTACAGGCCAGGGTTCACTTCATTGGCTTTTTGATGGGTTTCACCGTTGACGACGAAGTCGCCGGTGCGCAGGGCTTCGGCCAGTTCAGCTTTCACCTGTTCGCGGGTCTTGCCCTGAGCGGCAGACTTGGCGGGGTACAGGCCTGGGTTCAATTCATTGGCTTTTTGCTGGGTTTCACTGTTGACGACAAAGTCGCCCGTGCGGATGGCTTCGGCCAGTTCGGCTTTGACTTGCTCACGGGTTTTGGCTGCAGATGCGTCGGCAGCCATGGCATGTCCAGCAACCAAGGCGGCAACAGCGAGGGTGATGGCGGAGAAGTAAGAGCGGTTCATGATCAGGTTTCCTTGAAAGTTTGAAAAACGGTCTGCCTGTCGGATTGACGGGGCTTTGACCTGATCGGTGAAGCGTTGATTGAAAGCGCTGCATCGATGGCTTGAACTGTAAAATTTCCGGATCAATAGAAAAACAACCAAAAATACAGTGAGTTATTTCTAAATTCGGAACAATCGAGGGCTTGAAATCCCGCTTTGGAGTGCTTCATGGACCGTTTGTTGTCGATGCGCGTGTTTGAGCGCGTGGTGAATGAGGGGGGATTTGCCGCTGCTGCCCGTGCGCTGGACATGTCCGCGCCGGTGGTCACGCGCTTGGTAGCCGATCTGGAAAACCACCTGGGCACGCGCTTGCTGCAGCGCTCGACCCGCCGCCTGTCGCTGACCGAAGCGGGCCAGCAGTACCTGGGCCGCGTGCGCAGCATCTTGCAGGACATTGACGAAGCCGACGCGGTGGTCAGCGCGCAGACCACCGAGCTGGCGGGCCTGCTGCGCCTGCATGCACCACCGGTGCTGGCCACCTATGTGGTCGCGCCTTTGCTGGCGGAGTTTCGCAAGCGCTATCCAAAAATTCTGATCGAGCTGGAAGTGGAAAGCCTGCGGGAAGCGCCCATCGAGGACTTCGACATCACCTTGCTGGGCACCGATGAGAGCTTTGACGGCGATGTGATTGCGCGCAAGGTGCTGGAGTCCGAAGCCATTTTGGTGGCCTCACCCGACTACCTGCGCCGATGCGGCGCACCGCAGCAACCGCAAGACCTGGTGCAACACGATTGCCTGCGCCTGAAAATGCCCCACATGCGGCCCCACATGCGGCCCCACATGCGGCCCCGCATGTGGCAAATGTGGTGCCCCGACAACCCGACGCAACCCACCGAAATCGACATCCAGCCCGTGCTGCTGGCCAACCACACCGACAGCCTGTTGCGCGCGGCGCTCGATGGTGCGGGCATCATCTCAGTGGCAATGGACATGGTGGCACCTTATCTGACACGCGGTGAACTGGTGCGGGTGCTGGCGCCCTGGATCACAGGTCGGCTGAGCATGTACGCGGCCGTGCCCACTCGCAAATTCATGCCGCAACGCACCCGGGTCTTTCTGGATTTTCTGATCGAAGAGACACGTTTGCAGACTGCCAAGGCTTTGCAGGCTTGCGCCACCTGCTGAAGCTATGTCCTTTCGGGTGGACTCCAGCCAACAAGTGCCCGCACAAGGGCACCGTGTTGTCGCTCAAAGGCCCGCCTGCAGCTGACCGACAATAAGGCATGACCGAAGGCAACGAACACCCCATCGTCGACCCCAACCAGTCCCAGCGCGAAGCCGTGCGCCGGGGCATTGCGCAATTTCAGCAGCGCCTGCAGGCCGTCGGCCACGACTTCAGGGAGCCCCCACCCGAGCCCACCTCGTGCTGCGGGCGCGGCTGCAATGGCTGCGTCTGGGAGGGCTACGACGCCGCGCTGATGTTCTGGTACGAGGACGCAGGCACTTTGCTGGCCGGATGACACAGGTCCGCTGTTCAGTGCCTGTCAGTCACAGAATGCCGCCATCTCGCCTGGCCGACGCAGCATCTTGTTGACCTCGTCCTGGTGCAACTCTTCGATCACGATCATCTCGCGCGCATATTCTTCCAAATGGACTGAGTGACCTTCCACCTTTTTCAGAAGGTCATAGTAGGCAGCCAACGCCGTTTTCTCGTGTTCCAGACTTTCGCGCAGGATCTCGCCAATGTCGTGCTGCTCGGTTTCCAGCAGGGGACCGATCTTCAGCGAAGGATGACCACCCAGCAAGGTGACCAACTCTCCCGCCTTGTGCGCATGCGCCAGGCTTTCGTCGGCATTGCCTTTCATCCATGAGACGATCGGAATGCGGTTGTAGCCGTAGACCATGAGCGCGTAGTGGGTGTACTTCACCACCCCTGCCAGTTCCAGTTCCATGATGCGGTTGAGGGCGTCGATGGCGACTTTGTTTTGGGCTGCATCCATGAGGGCCTCCAGTCAGTGATCGGACAGGCATTCTGTGCCTGTTCTTCGCCTGTGTCATCTGCAGGAAACTGGCGCTACGCCCCTTGTGTGCGACAGATCACACCACCCCAGCCAACTCGCGCTCCAGACGCTCCAGATTCTGCGCATTGGCAGGCTCCAGAATGTGCTTCATGGCTTGTGCGAACGCCGGATCTTCAAACACCTGAAGCCAGTGCACACGCGTGCCATCGCCTTCAGGCGTGAGCGTGATGGTGAGCCTGAACAAAGGCGCACAGCTGTGGTCAATCACCACTTGGCGGTTGGCCTCGATGTGGGCAAAAACCGACTCGTTCGCATAGCGCGTGCCGTCCGGCCCGATCATGTCAAACACCCAGCGCCCACCCGCGCGAAAGTCAAAGACCTCAAACGCGTTGGTGAACCCGTTCGGCCCCCACCAGCGGGCCAGCCGCTCGGGGTTCTGGATGGCATCAAAAATGGCCTGCGCAGTGAAGGCGAAATACCGGTTGTTCTGGAAAGTGTTCATGGACAAGACTCTTCGAAAGCTGTTGTCTAAGTAAACCACAAGCGGCTTGGCCTGGTGCGTCAAAACAAACCCATCTGCCCCACCGTGGACGGCGGCCTGAATCCGTCCACATGCCAGTCGTGCCGCTGGCGGTTCAGGCCCAGTCGCCTGCAGGCCTTGTCAAAGCGCTGGGCGATCAGGTCGGCCCAGATGCCCTGACCACTGCGGCGCGTGGCAAAGCTGGCGTCGTAGTCCTTGCCACCGCGCAGATCGTGCATGCGGGCCATCACGCGCGCGGCGCGGTCGGGGTAATGCAGGTCCAGCCATTGCCGAAACAGCGGCGACAACTCCCACGGCAGGCGCAGCACCACATAAAACGCGCTGGTGGCACCGGCGTCACGGGCGGCCTCAAGCACTTGCTCCATGTCGTCGTTGATGAACGGGATTTGCGGCGACACACTCACCCCCACCGGGATGCCCGCATCGACCAGCGTGCGGATGGTGCGCAAGCGCCGCCAGGGTGCAGCAGCGCGGGGCTCCATGCGGCGGGCGAGGTCTGCGTCGAGCGTGGTCACGCTCACATACACACCCGCCTGCCTGCGCGCGGCCATGGGCGCGAGCAGGTCAATGTCGCGCTCGATACCGCTGCCCTTGGTCACCACCGCCATGGGGTGGTGGCAGTCGTGCAGCACCTGCAGCACCTCTCGGGTCAGGCGCAGTTCGCGGTCCAGCGGCTGGTAAGCGTCGGTGATGGTGCCCAGCGCCATCATGCCGGGGCTGTATCGCGGGCTGGCCAGTTCGTGGATCAGGCGGTCTTTCAGGCCCCGCTTGGCGATCAAACGGGTCTCGAAATCCAGCCCGGGTGACAAGCCCAAGTAGCTGTGCGAGGGGCGGGCATAGCAGTAGCTACAACCGTGCTCGCAACCGCGATAAGGGTTGATCGAGCGGTCAAAGCCGATGTCGGGCGAGTTGTTGCGGCTGATGGCGCTTTTGGCCTCTTCCCAGGTCCAGGTGGTGGCGATGCGCGTGGCTTCTTCGGGGTCGGCAGCCCAACCGTCGTCAAAAGGTTCTCGGGCATCCCGCTCGAAGCGGTGCGCCAGGCGCGTGGCGCTGCCACGGCCTTTGATCTGGCTGATGGGGATGGCGATGGATGGCTCTTGCATAACTGTATATTTATACAGCATTTATAAATGCTGCACCACCCCGTCCGATTAGCCCAGATGCTTGCCTGCCTCCCTGCGCGTGAGGCCCGACAGCTGCCCGGCATGCCGGGCCAGAAAAGCCCGCACCGCATCGGGCTGGGTGCGTGCATGGTCACGCAATGCCCAGCCAATGGCTTTGCGGATGAAGAAGTCTGTCTCGGGGGCCAGCGTCAACGCGTAGCGGAACAAACGATGCTGATCGGTCTGCTCACGCCAGCCCAGCTGGTGCAGCATGGCCACGCGGCGCACCCACAGGTGGGGGTGGACCAGGCCAGCGTCCATGTAGCGCTGCACATCGGGCTGCCTGGCTTTGGCCCGCAGCAGGATGTCACCCACCACCCCGGCCAGACCGTCGACCGTGTCCCACCACGGGTCGGTCTGCACCAGCTGAAGGATGCTCGGCAAGGTACTCACATCCAGCCGTTTGTGGTGCTTGGCCAGCAGGTCGATGGCGGCGTATCGGAACTCGCGCTCGGGCAGGCGCCACAGCGCCTGAACCAGCGCCAGCAGTTCATCGGCGGTGCCCGTGAATTGGGGCAAGCCCTGGAGTGCCTGCTTCAGAGCCTCACGCCGAGGGCCTGCGCGGATGCCCAGAAACTCGAACTGACCCAACATGTAGGCCTTCATGGGCACGGCCTGCTGCGCATCGGCCTGCGCGCGCAAGGCCGCCTCGATCGGCATCAGCCAAGTCGCCACGTTCAGCATGCTTCAGGCCGACAGCGCAGCCAGCACTTCTTGCACGGCCGTGGGGCGCACCACACGGGCCACCTCTTGCCCGTCGCGCAGGACGAGGAACGTGGGCCAGAGCTTGACGCGGTAACTGCGGCCCAGCGCACGGCCCGAGCCGTCTTCGACCTTGAGGTGTTGCCACTGCGGCTGCTGGGCCAGCGCCTGGGCCACCGCAGGCTGGGCGGCGCGGCAGTGGCCGCACCAGTCGGTGCCAAATTCAAGCAAGGTCAGGCCGCGCAAGGCGTCCACATCGGCGCGGCTGGGCGCTTCGGTTTCGCTGAGGTAAGGTTTCAAAGAGGTCATGGTCGGTTGAAACTGAACAATTGGGAAACGGTAGCACGCAACCACTGCAAGCAAGGGTCTTTGTCAAAACGCTGGCTCCAGTGCATGGAGACGGTGAAGTCACGCAACGGCAAATCGGGCTCGATGATGGCCAGCGCCCCCGCCTCGGCAAAGCCTTGCGCAAAGTTGTGCGGCATCAACACGGCCAGATCACTGCTGCGCACAATGCCGGGCAGCGACAAGAAATGGCTCACCGTCAATCGCAAACGGTGTTGCCAATGCATCAAATCCAGAATGCGCAAAGTGTCCGCATGGGTGCGCACCGCGGCAAACTCCAGCTCGGCCAACAGCGCATGCACCTCGTCCGGGTTCGGGCAGCCAGCCTTCTTGAGCTTAGCCCAACGCTGGGCCACCGGGTGGCCTTGGCGCAACAGCAGCACATAACGGTCACTCAGCAAGGCTTGCTGCAAGGTCTCGGTCACTTCGGGCAAAAACCCGATCGCCAAATCCAGCTGGCCGTTGTCCAGCGCCGGGCCGATCTTGTCGTGCGCCAGCGGCCAGGCTTCGAGCCGCATGCCCGGCGCCAGTCGCTGCAAGGCCAGCACCAGATCGGGCAAAAAGCGGGCCTCGCCGATGTCGCTCAAATGCACACGCACCACCCGCGCAGAACGCAAGGGGTCGAACACCTGCGAAGCGTTGAGGGCTTCTTCGATGGTGCCCAAAGCGGTCTGCACCGCCTGCGCCAGCCGGTCGGCGCGCGGTGTGGGCCGCACGCCCGAGCCGCTGCGCTCAAACAAGGCATCGCCCAGCATGCTGCGCAAGCGGGCCAAGCCCTGGCTGGCGGCCGGTTGCGACATGCCCAGTTGCTGCGCGGCCAGGCTCACGCTGCGCGTGCGCCAGACCGCGTCAAACAGCCGCAGCAAATTCAGATCCAGGTCTTTGATATTCATTCAGTGCATACCATTTATTCGGATTATTTTATGCACTTATACGTAAGATGATCCTCGGCCGTCGGCAGAGATGACTTGGCGATGTCAAGTGATCCACGGGTCTTTGTAGGAGCCCACCCTGTGGGCGATGGGCGTGCACACGCCATCAAAAACCATCGCCCACGGGGTGGGCTCCTACCCAAAGGGCATGCCAACGGACTGCAACAACGCAAGGAGCGTGCTTTGGAAGTTTCATTTCACGAAGAGATCAAGGCCCTGCGCAAGGGCGATGGCGAGGTCTTTCACGGCGAAGGCATCCTGGCCATCACCAAGGGCCTGCTGCAATCGGGCGTGAGCTATGTGGGCGGCTACCAAGGCGCCCCGGTCTCGCACCTGTTGGACGTGATGGTGCAAGCCAAGCCTTATATGGACGAGCTGGGCGTGCATGTGGAGGCCTGCTCCAACGAAGCGTCGGCTGCGGCCATGTTGGGCGCGTCCATCCACTACCCCATCCGCGGTGCGGTGACCTGGAAATCGATCGTGGGCACCAACGTGGCGGCCGATGCGCTGTCCAACCTGTCCTCACCCGGCGTGACCGGCGGTGTGCTGATCGTGGTGGGCGAAGACTACGGCGAAGGCGCCAGCGTGATCCAGGAACGCACACACGCCTACGCGCTCAAATCGGGCATGTGCCTGCTGGACCCGCGCCCCGAGCTGGGCCAGATGGTGCGCATGGTCGAGCAAGGCTTTCAGCTCTCGGAAGCGTCCAACATGCCGGTGATGATGGAGCTGCGCATCCGCGCCTGCCATGTGCGCGGCAGCTTTGAGACCCGCGACAACCAGCCTCCGAAAATCTCCAAGCGCCACCTGCTGGACAACCCCGCAGGTTTTGACTACATGCGACTGGCGCACCCACCGGTGACCTTCGTGCATGAAAAGCGCAAGACCGAAGAACGCTTGCCCGCAGCACGGCGCTTCATCACCGAGCAACGGCTCAACGAACACTTTGAAGGCAGCACCCACAAATACCTGGGCCTGATCGTGCAAGGGGGCCTGTACAACACGCTGATCCGCGCCTTGCAGCAATTCGAGCTGGCCGATGCGTTTGGCGAGTGCACGCTGTCCATCCTCGTGCTCAATGTGACCTACCCCCTGGTGCCCGAAGAACTCACCCGCTTTTGCGCGGGCAAATCGGCCGTGCTGCTGCTCGAAGAAGGCCAGCCCGAGTACATCGAGCAAGAGCTGGCCCTGACCTTGCGCCGCCAGGACCTGCAAACGCCTTTGCATGGCAAAGACATGCTGCCCCAAGGCGGCGAATACACCGCCGAAGTGATGGCGCAAGGCTTGCTCAAGTTTTTGCAAAAGCACCGCCCAGCGTTGATCCCCGAGCGCACGCCACAGTGGCTGCAAACCAATGCGACACGCCGCCAGCAAGTGCAAGCGGCCTTGGGCACAGGCTTGCCCCCGCGCCCACCGGGCATGTGTATTGGCTGCCCCGAGCGGCCCGTGTTCTCGGCCCTCAAGCTGGCCCAGCAAGACGTTGGTCCGGTGCACATCTCGGGTGACATCGGTTGCCACGCGCTGGCCACCTTCGAGCCGTTTTCGGTAGGCCACTCCATCCTGGGCTATGGCATGAGCCTGGCCAGCCGGGCGGGCGTGTCGCCGCTCATGAAGCGGCGCGTGTTGTCGGTCATGGGCGACGGTGGCTTTTGGCACAACGGCTTGCTCACCGGCGTGCAAAGTGCGCTGTTCAACGGCGATGATGCGGTGCTGCTGATCTTCAAGAACGGCTACACCTCGGCCACCGGCACACAGGACATCATCAACACACCCTCCGAAAACACCAAGGATGCGGCCACCGACAAGCGGCAAAGCCTGGTGCACACCGACCAGACCATCGAGTCCACCCTCAAAGGCTTGGGCGTGCAGTGGCTGCGCACCGTGCACACCTACGAAGTGAGCCACATGCAGGCCACGCTGACCGAGGCCTTCACCACCGAATTTCAGGGCCTCAAAGTGATCGTGGCCGAAGGCGAATGCCAGCTGGAGCGCCAGCGCCGCATCAAGCCCTGGCTGGCCTCGCTGCTGTCCCAGGGCGAGCGCGTGGAGCGCGTGAAATACGGCGTGGACGAAGACGTGTGCAACGGCGACCACGCCTGCATCCGCCTGTCGGGCTGCCCCACCCTCACGCTCAAGGACAACCCCGACCCGCTGAAAGTGGACCCGGTGGCCACCGTGATCGACGGCTGCGTGGGCTGCGGCCTGTGCGGCGAAAACGCCCACGCGGCCACGCTGTGCCCTTCGTTCTACCGCGCCGAAGTGGTGCAAAACCCCAAGTGGCACGAACGCCTGTGGCACGGCCTGCAAAGCCGCGTGGTGCGCCTGCTGCAACCGGCCTGAAGCCCCCCACAACGAGACCGAACATGACCCAACCGATTTCTATTTTGCTGTGCGCCCTGGGGGGCGAAGGCGGCGGCGTGCTGGCCGACTGGCTGGTCGATGTGGCCCGCCATGCGGACCATCCGGCGCAGGCGACCTCCATCCCGGGCGTGGCCCAGCGCACCGGCGCCACCACCTATTACATCGAGATCTTTCCGCAGCCCCGCAGCGCGCTGGGCGGCAAACAGCCGGTGCTGGGCCTGAACCCCTTGCCCGGCCGACTCGATGCGCTGGTCTCGTCCGAGCTGCTGGAGACCGCACGGCAAATCAGCAACGGTTTGACCTCGGCCGAGCACAGCTGCGTGATCACTTCGTCTTCGCGCATCCTGACCACGCTCGAGAAAATGAGCATGGGCGATGGCCGCAAGGACGACGCCGCACTGCGCGAGCTGGTCAGCACGCACAGCAAAACACACCACATCGTGGACATGGCCCGCATGACGCAGGCATCGGGCACCGTGGTCAGCGCCGTCATGTTCGGCTGCATCGCAGCCAGCGGCTTGCTGCCTTTTGCACGGGCCGATTACGAAGCCGTGATTGGCCAGACCGGCAAAGCCGCGCAAGCCAGCCTGCGCGGCTTCGGCTTGGCCTATGACGCCATCGCAGCGCAGCGCCAACAGCACGAGTTCATCGAAGCGGTCATGACCCCAGCCAAGCCAGCGGCGCCCGCCGTGCCAGAAGCAGTGGCCCAAGCTTTTCCCGCGCCGCTGCACACCATGGTGTCGCTGGGCTATGCCCGTGTACTCGAATACCAAAATCAGGCCTATGCGCAAACCTATCTGAGCCGCCTGTCGTCCATCTGGGCGGCAGAACAAAGCGCTCAAGCCGCTGACGCCAAGGCCTGGCCCGTGACCGAAGAAAGCGCACGCTGGCTGGCCTTGTGGATGGCCTTTGACGATGTGGTGCGCGTGGCCGACCTGAAAAGCCGCGAGTCCCGCCTGCACCGGGTGCGCGGCGAGGTCAAGGCCCAAGAGGCCGACCTGCTGAAAATCTACGACCACTTCAAGCCCGGCGTGCCCGAGCTGGCAGGCCTGTTGCCCACCACTTGGGCGCAACAGCTGATCCGCTGGGACCGCGCCCGTGTGGCCAAAGGCCAGGCCCCTTGGGCCATGCCCTTGAAGGTCGGCACCCACTCCATCATCGGCATGTTGGCGCTGCGGCTGATGGCCAAGCTCAAGGTCTTGCGCCCACTGGGCAGCCGCTACCAAGCCGAGCAGCGGGCCATCGAGCAATGGATCGCCGCCGTGACACAGGCCACACAACGCGACCCCGCGCTGGGCCATGAAGTGGCGCGCTGCGGCCAGCTGATCAAGGGCTACGGCAG
>Ga0228700_1000577_pt1 | contig 31686 bp, 29 predicted proteins | sample McNCre317_Aug_MG_FD_178019 | JGI IMG/M metagenome (GOLD analysis project Ga0228700, IMG submission 178019) | Freshwater microbial communities from McNutts Creek, Athens, Georgia, United States - 3-17_Aug_MG | ecosystem: Environmental > Aquatic > Freshwater > Creek | place: USA: Georgia...
AGCTTCCGCCTGGAAGTGACCGGCATGGTGGCCGACAAGCGCCGCTGGAGTCTGGCCGAGCTGAATGCCCTGCCGCAGATCGAGCAGATCACGCGCCATATCTGCGTGGAAGGCTGGAGCGCCATCGGCAAATGGAGCGGTGTGTCGTTTGGCCATTTTCTGCGCCTGGTGGGTGCGGACCTCAGTGCCCCGTATGTGGGCTTCAAGTGTGCCGATGACTACTACACCAGCATCGACATGGCCACCGCCCTGCACCCCCAGACCACGCTGGCCCTGCGCTACGATGGCCAGCCCCTGCCGCCCAAGTATGGCTACCCCATGAAGCTGCGCATGCCCACCAAGCTGGGCTACAAGAACCCCAAGCACATACAGGCGATTTTCATCACCAACACCTACCCTGGCGGTTATTGGGAAGACCAAGGGTACAACTGGTTCGGCGGCAGCTAGGCCCTTGCAGGCTGCCTCCAACACGGGCGCTTTTGCCCATTTCCTCCCCTCGCACCTCGCGTTGTTTTGTTTCGTTATTTATTTATTTATTTTTACAAGGAACCATCATGAAAAAACTGAGCGCTACCCTCTTGTCTGCCTGCATGCTGCTGGCTGCCACGTCCGCCATGGCTGCCGATGAAATGAAGAAGGATGCCATGGGCAAGGACGGCATGAGCAAGGACTGCATGAAGAAGGATGCCATGGGCAAAGATGGCATGGGCAAGGACTGCATGAAGAAGGACGCCATGGGCAAAGACGCCATGGCCCATGACGGCATGAAGAAGGATGCCATGGGCAAGGATGGCATGGCCAAGGACGAGATGAAGAAGTAAGGCGCCGCCACCCTTGCCCGCGTGGGTGGCGCGGCAGGGGCTGCCTTCAGGCGCCTGACTGCCCTGCCTGCAGGTAGCGCGCGAAGTTGTCCAGAATCGCCTGCCAGCCCTCGCGCTGGCGCTCCGGCGGAAACTGGTTTTCCGGATCAAAGTGCACGCGCACCCGCACGGCCGGGCCCTCCTGGGTGAATTCCACCCGCGCCCGGCGCTCCCCAAAAGAATATTCAATCAGGCTGTGGGGTACCACCCGGGTGTAGGTGCCGGCAAAGTCAAAGCCAAAGCTGCCGTCCCGTGCCTCCATGCGCGAGCTGAAATGGCCGCCTTCGCGCAAGTCCACCTCTGAGCGGGTGGTGTGCCAGTCGGCTGACGCCGTGTTCCATTGCATGATGTCTGCAGGTGTGTTGTAGGCCTTCCATACCTGCTCCAGCGGCGCCTGGACCAGGGTTTCAACGGTGATTTGCATGCGCTATCTCCTCTAGGTGGCTGCAGTTGGGCAGGGGCCCCACTGTAACGCCGCCCGGCTGCGGGGCCCCGCACTTTTATGTGCGTTTTCGAACCGACAGGGTGGCAGGGCGGCTGCATGCTGGAGCGACGCTTTTTCACTCCAAGGAGAACCTGCCATGCACCAGCCAGCGTCCCTGCATTTCCCCCTGTCGCGCACCGCCCTGCTAGCAGCCGGCATGCTGTGCGCCCTGCTGCTAGCCGGCGCAGCCCTGGCGCAAGGCAGTGCCACCATGCCCGCTGACGAGGCTTCCTCGCCTGCCAAGAAAACCGAACGCGTCCTCTCCGACAGCTGGATCACCACCAAGGTCAAGGGCGAACTCTTTGCCAACAGCGCTAGCAAGGCCTTCAAGGTGGCCGTCACCACCCAACACGGCGTGGTCCACCTGCGCGGCAAGTTGCCCAACCAGGAAGGCATCGACCTGGTGAAGTCCATCGCCGAGAAGGTGGAGGGCGTCAAGCGGGTGGATACCTCGGGCTTGAGCCTGGGCGGCTAGCGCGAGGCTCTGGAAGTTGCCGATCCGGGCATGGAGCGGGCCGACCTGTTCCGCGGGGCCACTAGGCGGGCGGTGCCGCGATTCCGGAATTCGGGAATCGGCATTTCCAATTTTGGTAATCCGGGCGGCCCGCCAGGGCGGCTCTTTCGCCGTCCGTGTCCCAGCCTTCACACCCTGCCATCGGCCCTCCCTGCGGGCGCCGCAGGGCCTGGCTCCCAGCGTCTGGCCCCGTGCTGGGTAGATCCGCCGCGCGGGGCGGAAGGTGGCCCAAAGCACTGGCACAGACTTTGCAAAGTGGGATGCAGCCCTCCTGTGGAAGGCCCTCATTACCGGAAGGAAACCCATGAAAGTCTGTTCTCCCCTCACCCGCCGCGATGCTGTCAAAACCGGCCTGGCTGCGCTGGCCATGATCCCTGTGGTGGCCATGGCCGCCAAGAACGATGCCATGCGTGCCGGCGTCAAATACCAGGACAAGCCCGAAGGCGACAAGCAGTGCTCGGACTGCGCGCAGTTCATTCCTGGCAAGAGCGCCAAAGACCTGGGCGGATGCAAGATCTTCCCGGGTGATACCGAAGTCTCTCCCAGCGGCTATTGCATCACCTGGTCCAAAAAGGCCTGATGGGGCCTTGCGGCGTCGTATGGCGCCTCCCGGGGCCCGGCCCCGGGGCTGCCGCATGCGCATGGCCTGCCCTGGCCCATGCCAGGGTGGGCGCCATTGGTGACCGATCCCTGTTGTTGATTTGTCGGAGTAGGCCGTGAACGCCTGGATTGCATCTGCGCTGATCATGCTGGCCGGCCTGGGCGCCTGTTCCAGCAAAGACGAGGCTGCCCAGTCTGCGGCGCCCGGCACCATGGCCGCTGTGCCCGCCGAGGGTGGCAGCGCCAGCCCCAACCAGGGCCGCATCCTGCAGCTGCAGCAGGCGGCCGGCTACACCTATGCCGAAGTGCGCACACCGGCCGGCCAGACCGTGTGGATGGCAGGCGGGCCCTTGCAACTGCAGGTGGGTGACACCGTGCAGTGGGGCGACTACGCGGTGATGCAGAACTTCAGCTCCAAGACCCTGGGCCGCACCTTTGCGCAGATTCTGTTCGTCAACAACTGGGGTGCCCCTGGTGGCGTGGGCAGCCAGGTGGCGGCCCACGGCACGCTGCCGGCGCACGGTGTGCATGCCGGTGTGGACCCGGCACCGGCCGGTGCCCTGGCTGGCCAGGGCCTGGTGAAGCATGTGGCGCTGGCCGGCGGCTACACCTACCTGGAAGTGGCACAGCCCGAGGCCGACCTGTGGCTGGCCGCACCCCAGGCGGCGGTCAAGGTGGGCGAGAAGGTGGCCTGGACCGGCGGCGCGCTGATGCAGAACTTCGCGGCCAAATCCCTGGGGCGCACCTTCGACAAAATCATTTTCGTCGGCAACTTCACCGTCATTCAATAAGCCCTTTGCCGCAGACCATGCCGGCGGTCTTTCACCACCGCTTTCATGCCATGGCCAGCCCCTGCGAGATTTGCCTCGCCGCCAGCGATGCACAGCAGGCGCAGCACCTGGCCCACAGCGCCATGCACGAGGTGATGCGCATAGAGGCCAAGTATTCGCGCTACCGACCCGACAGCGTGCTGTCGCACCTGGCGGCACAAGCCGGCCATGGCTGGCTGGAATGCGACGATGAAACCCTGGCCCTGCTGGATTGCGCCCACGCGCTGCATGTGCAAAGCGGCGGTCTGTTTGATGCCAGCTCGGGCGTGCTGCGCCACGGCTGGAACCTGCAGCAGGCCGCCCTGCCCTCGGCCGTGCAGTTGCAAGCCCTGCGGGGCTTGGTAGGCTGGGACCAGGTAGAGCGCAACGGCAGCCGGGTGCGCCTGGCCAAGGCCGGCATGGAGCTGGACTTCGGCGGCTTTGGCAAGGAATACGCCGCCGACCGGGCGGCCGCCGTGCTGGCAGGCCAAGGCGTGGCCCACGGCTATGTGAACCTGGGGGGCGATATCCGCGTAGTGGGCCCCAAGCCGGATGGCCAGCCCTGGTTGGTGGGCATTCAACACCCCGATGCAAGCCGCGCGCAGGCGGGCTCGCCGGCGCGGCCATGGCAGTCCCAGGCAAGCGGCGCAACGCCAGCGCGCCTGCTGGCCAGCATCGCCCTCTCTGGCGGCGGCCTGGCCACCAGCGGCGACTATGAACGCGGCTTTACGCTGGATGGCCGGCGCTACAGCCATGTGCTGGACCCCCACAGTGGCTGGCCGGTACAGGGCTGGCGCAGCATCAGTGTGCAGGCCGACACCGCCTTGCAGGCCGGTGCCCTGGCCACCATCGCCCTGCTCAAGCAGGCAGAGGCTCTGGCCTTTTTGCAGGATGCGGGTGTGGCCTATCTGGCGCTGGACAGCGGCGGCCAGCTGCACAGCTGCGCGCCAGGCTGATCCAAGGTTTCTCAGCGCGGCGCAGCCAGGTGCGCCACGCCGCCGAAGCTGCCAATCCACTGGTCGCCGGCAGGGCCCGAAACCATGGAAAAGACATTGTTGGAGAACAGGCCCTGCTCAGTGCCCAGGGTCACAAAGCGCTCGCCCTCGCGCCGGGCCAGGCCGTTGTTGGTGCCAATCCACAGCACGCCCTTGGCATCGCGGTAGAGCATGAAGACATGGTTGCCGGGCAGGCCGTCGGCCACCGTGTAGTTGCGCCAGCTGCGGCCGTCAAAACGGGCCAGGCCGCCGCCCCAGGTGCCGCACCAGACCACGCCTTCGTCATCCACCTGCAGCGCAATGATGTAGTTGGGGTTGTAGGCCACGCCCACGCCCTGCAGGCCCATCTCCTGCTTCTGGCGCGCATGGTGGGCCGAGACCTGGGCCGGGTCGGAATTGAACTGGATGTCGTCCTTCACCTTCTCGAAGGGCGCACCCAGGCCCTGGCCATGGTTCCAGTGCTCCCACTTGCCGTTCTGGAAGCGTGCCAGGCCGCCTTCGGTGGCCAGCCAGATGTCGCCGTTCCTGCCCTCGGCCAGGCCGTAGACCCAGTCGTTGGGCAGGCCGCCATGGGTGTTCTCCACGGTGTAGAGGTCCCAGCGGGAGCGCTCGCGCAGGGCGCCGCCACGGATGCGATTGGCGCCCGACCAGGTGGCCACCCAGACATCTCCGTTGCGGGCCTGCAGGGTGCCGTAGACAAAGGCGTCGCCCAGACCCTCGGAGATGTTGAAGGTTTCCCAGCGGTCACGCGCCTCGTCATAGAGCGACATACCGCCGCCGTAGGTGCCCACCAGGATGCGGCCGTCCAGCTTGCTGACATGGAAGACGCCATTGGAAAGCAGGCCGTTGCGCGCATCAAACAAGCGGTAGCCATCGGTGCTGGTGTCGTACCTGATCAGCCCGCCCGAGGTGCCCACCCACAGGTTCTTGCCATCCAGCAGCATGGACTTGACGTTGCGGCTGCCCACCCGGAAGTGGGTGAAGCGGGCGTTGGGGTCCACGCTGACATGGCCCTCCTGGGCCGGTCCCTGGGCTGCGGCCTGTGCCGTTTGTGCGCCGGCCTGCTGGGCATGGGGATGCATGCCGGCCAGCGTGCCGCCCTGGGCGGCAACGGGCGTGGGCGCCGGCTTGTGGTTCACAAAGTAATAGGCCGCTGCAGCGCCTGCGGCCAGCACCAGCGCGGCGGCGGCGATGGCATAGGAAGTGGTACGGTTGTCCGGCATGGGGGCTTGGGGTTCTTGGGTTCGGTGATGGGGCTTGTGCCTATTTGCTGCGCGGCAGGCCGATGCGGGCCACGCCGCGCTTGGTGCCGGCCCAGATGTCGCCATTGGGGGCCACGGCCAGGGCGTAGACGTTGTTGTCCAGCAGACCACTCTGGCTGTTGATCGTCAGCCAGCCCTTGCCGTCATAGCGGGAGAGGCCCTGGCTGGTGCCAAACCACAGGTTGCCGCGGCCGTCCTGCGCCAGGCTGTAGACGATGTCACCGGCCAGGCCGTCGCGCGCCGTGAGGTTGCTCCACTTCCTGCCGTCAAAGCGGCTGACGCCGCCGCCCCAGGTGCCGGCCCAGATGGTCTGGTCGGCCGCCACCAGAATGGAGAACACGTAGTTGGGGTTGTAGCTGGGCGTGCCGTCCTGGCTGAGCACCCCCAGGTCATGGCGTGAGCGCGTGCCCAGGCCGGTGTTGGGGCTGGCCAGCAGCTTGCCCGGGTTGTCCGCGCCCAGGCCGTCCTTGTGGGTCCAGGACTGCCAGCGCTTGCCGTCGAACATGGAGACGCCGCCCTCGGTGCCAAACCAGACCTGGTCGCGCGCGTCCACGCCCAGGCCATACACCCATTCATTGACCAGCTCCTTCACATAGGTGCGGAACTTCAGGCTTTGCAGATCCACCACATTGGCGCCGGCCCAGGTGCCTATCCAGAGGTCGCCATTTTTCTGGCTGGCAAAGGAATACACCCAGTAATCGGCCAGGCCATGCATGGGAAAGAAGGTCTTCCACTTGCCGTCGCGGTAGCGCGAGGTGCCCCCGGCATTGGTGCCGAACCACTTGTAGCCCTGGCGGTCTATGCCGATGGCAAACACATACTCATTGGCCAGGCCGCTTTCGCGGGTGAAGGTGTGGCGCGGGTTGCCTGTGCCCAGGTCAATCTCATGCACGCCCTTGGAGGTGCCCACCCACAGCGCGCCGGCTTTGGGCTCGACCGCCAGGGCCCGCACATAGGTGTCGTCGCCCACGTTGAAGGTCTCCAGCACCTGCGGCACCGCGGCCTGGGCCGAGGCCCCTGCGGGCGCCAGCAGCACGGCCAGGACCAAGGGCAGCAAGACGCCGCGCACCACAAGCAGCAAGCGCCGGCCCATCAGTGCAGGGTCCGCAAAAAGGCCACCACGTCCAGGATGTCGCGGTCCGAGAGGATGCCGTTGTAGGCGGGCGATGCGTTCTTGCCGGCCCGAATGCTGTTCAGCAAATCGGAGTCGGGGCGCAGCAGGCCCTCGCCGCGGTCGAAATTCGGAGCGCCGGGCATGCTGCTGCGTCCGGTTGGGCCATGGCAGATGGCGCAGTGGCTGGTGTAGAGCTGGCGCCCCTTGAGGGCGTCGCCGGCCTGGGCAGCGGCAGCGCCCAGCAGGCCGCAGGCCGCCAGCACCAGGTGGCCGCAGCAGCGGGGCAGAAAAGTGGAAAGGCGCATGGTGAAAAGCGGTGTTCAGGAGGTTTGCAGCAAGTGCCGTGCCTAGGAGCGCGGGCCCTCAAATTCTTCCAGCTTGCGGTACAGGCTGGACAGGCCCAGGCCCAGCTTCTGCGCCGCCAGGCGGCGGTCACCGTCGGCATCGGCAATGGCTTTTTCAATCACCGCATGCTCGTAGCGGCGCACCTGCTCGCGCAGGCTCTCGCCGCTGTCCAGGGTCAGCGGGCTGAAGGCTGAAGGGGACACGCCCTTGGTGATCTGGGCCGTGAGGTCGGCACTGGTGATGCAGCCGTCGTCGGCCAGGATCAGGGCCCTGTCAATCACGTTCTCCATCTCGCGGATGTTGCCCGGCCAGTCATAGGCCAGCAGCATGGCCTCGGCCTCGGGGTCCACCGTCACCTCGCCGCCGTCGCGGTTGCGGTCGGACCCCCGCTTGACCAGAAAGCGTACCAGCCCCCGCAGGTCGGCCTGGCGCTGGCGCAGCGGCGGCGCGTGCACATGAAAGACGCTGAGGCGAAAGTACAGGTCTTCACGGAACTTGCCCTCGGCCACCATCTTGGCCAGGTCGCGGTTGGTGGCGGCGACGATGCGCACATCCACCTGGCGTGCCTGCTCGCTGCCCACCGCGCGTATGGTTTTCTCCTCGATGGCGTGCAAGAGCTTGACCTGCAGGGCCAGCGGCAGCTCGCCGATCTCGTCCAGGAACAAGGTGCCGTTCTCGGCTTCGAGAAACAGACCCTTGCGCACCTTGTCGGCACCGGTGAAGGCGCCCTTGAGGTGGCCAAAGAGCTCGCTCTCGATCAGGTTCTCCGGCAGGGCACCGCAGTTCACCTGCACAAAGGGCGCATTGGCACGCGGGCTCTGGTAGTGGATCTGGCGCGCGATCACGCCCTTGCCGGTGCCGCTCTCGCCCGTCACCAGCACCGTGCTGTCGGTGGGCGCCACCTTGAAGACCAGGCGCTCAACCTGGCGCATCTCGGGCGAGCTGAAGGTGAAGGGCGCCGCACCCAGGCTGCGCACCAGCTTGCGCAGCACGCGGTTTTCGGCACGCAGGCCGCGCATGTCCTGGATTTTTTCCAGCCGGTACAGCACCTCTTCCTTGCGCACCGGCTTGACCATGTAGTCGGAGGCACCGGCCTGGATGGCTTCGATGGCCGTGTCCATGGAGCCGAAGGCGGTCATCATGATGAAGTTGGTGTCCAGCCCGCTGGCCATGGCCCGGCGCACGATCTCGATGCCGTCAATGTCGGGCAGGCGGATATCGCAGATGGCTACCTGGATGTCGCCTGCGCCCAGGCGCTCCAGCGCCTCCTCGCCGTTCTGCGCTTGAACCACGTCGAAACCTGCGCGCTGCAGGTTGCTGGCCACGATCTGGCGGATCGCCAGTTCGTCATCGACCACCAGGACTTTGAGAGACTTCATGTGTCAGTGATTGTGCTTGGAGTGGCTGGCCTCCAAGGGAAAAAACACCTGGACCTGGGTGCCCTGGTCCGGCTGCGACTGGATCTCGATGTTGCCACCATGCGCCTGCACGATGGAATAGCACAGCGACAGGCCCAGGCCCGTGCCCTGGCCCACCGCCTTGGTGGTGAAGAAGGCCTCGAACACGCGGCTTAGGGTCTGGGCCGACATGCCGCAGCCGTTGTCGTTCACAAACAGGTGCGCCTGGCGGGCATCAAAGCCGGTCTGCACCACGATCTGCGGGGCACGCCCGGCCACGCCTTGCAAGGCATCCATGGCATTGATCAGCAGGTTCATGATGAGCTGGGTGAGCTGGTCGGCCACACCCTCGAACGCCGGCAGCTGGGGATCCAGCGCGAGATCCAGGCGGATGTTGTGCAGGCGCTTGTCGTAGCGCACCAGGCTGGCCGTGCTGCGCACGATGGCATTGAGGTCCAGCAGCTGGGCCTCGGTGGCGCTGGGCGCGGCAAACACCGATATCTCGCGCGTGATGGAGGCCAGGCGCGAGGTCTGGGCATAGATCAGCTCGGGGTGGCAGGCGGCACAGCCCTCGGCGTTGCAGGTGCCGTGGCCCTGGGCACGACGGTCAATCATCTCCTGCGCAACGCCGGTGATGGCCGCAATCGGATTGCCGATCTCGTGCGCAATGCCGGCGGCCAGCGTGCCGATGGCGGCCATTTTTTCCTGGTGGAAGTATTTCTTGCGCTCCAGCATCAGCGCGCGCGCGCTGTGGTCCAGCGTGTCGCCCATGCTGTTGATGGCCTGCATCAGCTGGCCCACCTCGTCATTGCGCCGCACCGCAATCGGCTGGCCGCGCACGCCGCGGGCCACGTCCAGCGCCGCACGCTGCAGGGTCTGCAGGTCAGCCACCAGGCGCCGGAAAAACCAGCCGATGGTGGCGCCCAGAAACAGCAGGCCCAGGGCCCCCAGCAGCAGCACGGTGATGGTGGCGCTGTCGCTCTGGGCGCGGTAATGGCTGGTGAGGCTCTGGCGCTTGGCGCGCACCGCCTCGATGGCGCTTTCCAGGTCGGTCTCGGATGCCATGAGCTCGCCGATGAGCAGCTTCATGTTGGCCTGCGAGGGCTGCTCATTGGCGCGCGCAAAGGCCGCGTTCACCTGGACGGCATTGCGGATGCGCTGCGGAAAGCGCTCGGTCACGCTGGCCTGGCGGCGCAAAAACAGCTGCTGGTGCATGGCGATGCGGCGCATGCCCAGCTCGGTGCCGGCCTCGTCGAAGTTGGCGGTAAGCGCGCCTATGGTGTGGTAGATCGAGACATGGGCCTGCGACAGCACGGCCTCCTCGTCGATGGCCTGCTGCATCTTGTCGAAGTCCTGCAGCAGCTGATGCTTCTGGTACATGGCAAACAGGGCAATCGCCAGCAGGTAGGCCAACAGCGCAAAGAACACCAGCAGGCCCTGGGTGCCGATGGAGACAAAGCGCGGTGCGCGCCCAGCGGGTGCGGCCGAAGACGCGCTGGCCGAAGGCGCTGACGGTGCATGGGCAGAAGTACCCGGTGCGGCTGCCTGCGATGCAGCATGCGGCGGGGCGTGCAAGACAGTGCTCATAGGGCAGAAGACGCGCGTGCGCCGGCAGGGGTTGAAAGGGAGCTGATCAGCTGCAGCATCTTGGGGCTGTCCCACTGGCGCTGGCCGGTGACGCGCGCCAGCAGCCTGCGGTCGGGCGCAATGACAAAGGTCACCGGGTAGACCGGCAGGCCGAGTTGCTGCACCTGGCGGCCACCCGGGTCAAAGCCGTTGCGAAAGTGGATGCCCTGCTGCAGCAGGAACTCTTGGGCCAGGTGCGTATCGGCATCCACCGACAGGCCCAGCACCGCATAGTGCGCGGAGTCCAGGCGCTGGCTTAGGCGCTCCAGGCTGGGCATCTCGCTGCGGCAGGGCGGGCACCAGGTGGCCCAGAGGTTGAGCACCAGGGTCTTGCCCTGCAGGCTGGCTGCATCGGCACCGGCAGGCCCGCCCGAGGCACCGCGCCCGGTGGACAGCAGATCGAGCACGGCAGGAGGAAAGGCGGCACCGGCCTGCAGCAGGGGGGGCGGTGTCGGCACTGCGGCCACCGGTGGCGGCGCTGCCGCCCGCTCGCAGCCGGCCAGGCCCAGCAGCAGCAGGGCGGCAAGGCAGCCAGCGGCCCGGGTCGGCGGCCAGGGCAAGCATGGGGGCCGCGTCATGGTGTGCCTCCGGGGCGGGCTGCCCCCGCATGCGTTTGGCGCAGCGCACTGTCCCATTCCCAGATCGCTGCATTGGCGCGTGGCAGGTAGGGGTCGTCGGGCGGGCTGAGGTGCGCATAGCTGCGCATGGCGCCCAGCGCACCGGGCAGGTCCCGCAGGCCTTCCAGCGCCTCGGCCAGGCCGTAGTAGGCATTGCGCTGACGCGCATTCAGACCGATGGCGGCATCGAAGAAATCGCGGGCCAGCGCGAAACGCTGGCTGCCCAGCAGGGCAAAGCCCATGTTGACATGCGCCTCGGGAAGCCGGGGCGCCAGTTCCAGCACGCGGTGAAAGTCTTGCGCTGCGCGCTCGTAGTCACGCCGGTTGAGCGACTGCACGCCGCTGGAAAAGCGCTGGTCCAGCTCGGCCTGGCGCTGCAGGCGCTCGCCCGCAGCAGCGCTGGCCAGCTGGCCCTGGGTGTCCGCACCGGTCCAGGCCAGCAGCAGGCCCAGCAGGCAGACCAGCACCAGGGTCAGCACCAGCGCCGCCGGCCGCACATCGCGCCGGCGCTGCGGCTGGGCGGGAGCAGGCTCGCCTGTGCCCAGACCCAGGCTGTGCTGCCCCAGCTGGCGCAGCACATGCACCACAAACAGGGCCGCACCCACGATGGCCAGCAGGCCGCCCAGCCCGGCCAGGCCCATGGCCGCAAGATAGGCCGGCTCGGCAGCCAGGCTGGCCGTCTTGCGCGGCGCACCCAGCCAGCCCGACCAGGCCAGGCCCAGCACCAGCAGAACCAGCCCGCCGGCATATACCCGTGGCTGCCAGCGCTGCACAACGCCACCGGCCTGCCCGCGCCAGGCCGCCAGCAGGCGGTAGCCCAGGCCCATGTAGGCCAGCGTCACCGCCCCCACGGTGCCGTGGTAGTGGGCCGGCACCAGGGTGGTGTCGCCACGGATCATTGCCCCCAGGGCGCAGCCCAGCAGGAACAGCAACACCGAGAGCAGCAGCACCGGCGCCAGCGGCGATTGCCAGGCCGGGCGGCCCGCACGGCGCAATTGCCACAGCATGCGCAGGGCCAGCAGCAGGGCCGCAGGCCAGATGCCCCAGGCCATGAGCAGGGTGAAGGCCTGGCGCAGCTCGGCACTGCCCGTGCCCCATCGGGCATAGGCAAGCGGCAGGGCCAGCACGGGCGCTGCGGCCAGCAGCAGCAGCGCAGCCAGCCCACGCCGGGATGCCAGCGGCGCCATGCCGGGCAGGTCGTGGGCCAGCACCATCCAGGCGCTCATCATCAGCAGCAGGTGCACAAACTGCAGCAGGTGGCCGGGTGCCCAGGCCAGCAGCTCATAGCGTTCCACACCGGTTTGCGGGCCCAGGCGCCACCCGTCCAGGCCCAACGCGGCCAGGGCACAGGCCAGTACCCCTGCGGCCAGCAACAGGCCCAGCCGCCAGGGCGGCGGCGCATCGGCCTTGGCATCACCCCCAACACGGCCCGCGCCAGCCGGGCCAACCGGGCCGCGCAGCAGGGCCGGAACCTGCAGGCCCGCGTTCAACGTCACGCCCCCGACGAACAAGGCCAGGCCGGCCAGAAACTGCGGATGGGCCAGCACCGGCACATAGTTGGCCAGCACCGGCTGGGCCGAGCCCAGCGCCAGCGAAGCCACCATGGCCAGCACGCCGGTACAGGCCAGGCCCCAGGCGAACCAGTGCGCGGCCTCGGCCACCGGGCCGCCCACAGCACCTGCAGGCCTGCCTGCGTCTGCCGCGCCCAGCGTCCACAGCGCGGCTGCACTGGCCAGAAACCAGACCACCACCGCCAGGCTCACATGCAGCACCAGGGCGCGGCCAAAGAGCGCGCCCAGGCCACTCTCCAGGCCCAGGCCGGGCAGGCGCACCAGCACCAGCAGCACCGCGCACAGCGTGGACAGGGCCAGCGCACCCAGGGCCAGCAAGAGCCAGAGGGCTGCCAGGCGGCGCGGAGCAGGCGCCTGGGGCAGGGTCAGTGCGGCGTGCCGGTACATGGCGCTTAGAAGGTTCCCTGGTGCGGGCGGCTGCTGACGAAAGGCACGCCAAAAAACGTGAGAAAGGCCAGGCCGAAGACGGCAAAGGCCATGGCCGAGGACAGGCGCGGGGTGAGGCGGTAGGTCACGCGCAGGTGCAGCGCTGCGGCCAGCAGCAACCAGGTGATGAAGGCCCAGGTCTCCAGCGGGTCCCAGGCCCAGTAGCGGCCCCAGGCATCCTGCGCCCAGATGGCGCCGGCCACCAGCATCAGGCCGTTGAAGATCAGGGCCAGGGCCATGTAGCGGTAGGCCAGCTCATCCAGGCGGCGGTCGTCGGGAAGCCGCTGGAACCAGCCGCTGCCGCGCGCGGTGCGGCGCAGCTGGATCACGCCGGCCTGGCCCACGGCCACCAGCATGGCGCCCAGGAAGACCTTGCCCAGGCCCACATGAATGTAGAGCCAGGGCGTGCGAAACGAACGCGGGAAGTGCACCTCGCCCGGGCTGCTCAGCATGAGCCAGCCCATCATCACAAACAGGATGGGCATCACCACGGCGGCCGAGGGGCGCACCGCCGGCAGGCGCCAGTAGCTGATGGCAAACACCAGCACCAGGCTCCAGATGTTGCTGGACAGGATTTCGAACAGGGTGACAAAAGGCCCCTGGCCCAGGCGCTCCCAGCGCAGACCCAAGGCCACGGTATGCAGGAGCCAGCCGGCCACGATGAAGCCCAGCACCCAGCGCTCGGCGCGCTTCTTCAGAACCAGGCCGCCAATGGCCCAGGCACCGCCCAGCACATAGCAAACAATGGCGGTCCACAGTGTTCTCAGCTCGGTCTCCATCCCACCCTTTCTTGTTCGTTCACCGCTTCAGGCGCTGCTTGCCTGCCAGGGCTGGTCGCCAAACTTGCGCCAGAAATGCAGGCCCATGCTGGTCAGCGCCACGGCACAGGCTGCCAGCATCCAGGGGATGGTCCAGTCGTAAAAAACACGGTAGCCCATCCAGGTGCTCAAGCCCCGGTACGCGAGTGTGCCATCGCCCAGTTCCAGCCGCTCGCCCGGCTGCATTTCGTAACGTTTATCGCCCCGGCGCAGCACCAGCCGCTGCTCCTTGGGCAGCGCAAAGCGCGAAGGCCGGTCGGCCGGTATCAAATCTGCCGCCACCGGCAGCAAGACCCACAACGCCTCGCTGGCCCCCGGCGGCTGCCAAGTTTGCGCCTGCGACAGGGCATTGGCCGGGTAGCTGGGCAAATGCACTGACAGCAACAGGGGCTCTCGCTGGTGCGCCTGCCAGACGAACACCGGCGCAAAGCCCTTGTTGGAGGTGGGGTAGATGCGGTAGCCGCGCAGCACCAGGGGTTGGTTGGGCTCGATGGTGCCGCTTTGCATGCGGCCCTGCGTGTCTTCCCATCGCAGGCGGGCCTGGTTGCTGTCCAGCACCGGGCCCGGCAGGTAGCGGATGTCAAAGCCTTCGTGGATGAAATGCAGCTGCTCCAGGGCGCCGCTGTGCAAGGGACCGGCCTCGCGCACCGTGAGGCCCTGAAAGGCCGCACCCTCGGTCAGCTCGGCCTGGCCCTTGAGGTAGGTAAGGCGCCCGATGGCCGCCAGCAGCACCAGCACGATCAGCGCCAGGTGGAACACTAACAGCGGCAGCTGGCGGCGGAACACCTTGTTGCTGGCCACCGCCGCCACCAGGTTGAGCGCCAGCAGCAGCAGCGGCCCGGCCAGCCAGGGCGTGGCCGATTCCTGCCGGGTGTAGACCAGCACCGTGGTGATCCCCAGCAGCAAGAGGCCCAGCAGCGTGAGCTTGAGCGAGGCCGCTGCCCGCAGCAGCCGCTGCGGGAGGGAAAGCAGTTCATCCAAGGCCGCTCATCCCCCGGCTGTCCGAGAGCGGCTGAACCGGCTAGAGCGGCGCATCGCAGGTGGCCTTCATGCCGCTGGGGTCGTTGGTGAGGCCGCCGTTGCAGTTCTGCGTGCCCCAGGGCGTGCCGGCCGGCGGGAAGGACTCGATCTTCAGGAAGGCCTTGCGGTAGTAGGGCCCGTTGGTATAGCCCACGTCCTTGGGATAGCTCACCGCGGTACCGGGGGCCAGGCCGGCCTCGGGGCCCACGTCATTGAGGTTGACCAGCAGGTTGCGGTTTTTCCAGCCGTGGGGCACGGCCACATGGCACCAGTTGCAGTGCATGGGCACATTGCCGATCTTGTTGCTGTGCACATTGTGGCCATCGCCCTTGTTGGTCTGCCAGCCGGTGCCCCCGCCCCCGCCATAGGCATCCTGGCTGTGGCACTTGAAGCACAGGGAGTTGTTGTCGCCCTCGCCCGAGGTGGTGCTCCAGGTGCCCTTGAGCAGGAAGTTGTTGCTGCTGCCATGCGGCCCCCAGGGTGCGCCGTTCTCGCCGCCCTGCGGAATGGCCGTGCCCAGGCGCGGGCTGCCGCTGGTGGGGCCGGTGTCCGAGCCATGGCAGTCCGAGCAGAACATGGTTTGCACCCCCAGGCGGCCAGCCTTGCCGCCGGTGCCGGTGTCGTTCCAGGGCCGTATCCAGGCGCCGGCCCGCCCCACCCGGCCGGTGGGCGCCATCACCGGGTGCCAGGAGCGGTGGTTGTTGGCGTTGGACGCGGCCGTGCCGGTGCCGGCCTCGTTGCCCTTGCTGACCGAGCCCACCGGCACCGCGTGCGAGAGCGGCGCCTGGAACTCCTTGGCCTGGTTGGTGTAGCTGGTGAAGTTGCTGTGGCCGTTGGCGTTGGGCAGGGTGCCGGGCGCACCCAGCTGCGGCCGGTTGGCGCTGTTGGGGTAGAGGTTGTCGTCGGGGTAGGCGTAGTTGGAGTGGCACTTCATGCAGATCTGGTATTCCCGCGTGACATAGGTCTCAGCACCCGGGCGGCTGCCATCCAGCGGTGCCACGTTGCTGCCCGGGTCGCCGCGCTTGACGGCAAAGGCCGCGGCATTGGGCAGGGTGTGAAACGAGCTGTCGGTATAGGCCGGCTCCACGCCCCAGCTGCCGCGCAGCACGCCCGAGATCACATTGCTGTGCAGATTGGTGGCGTCATCGGTGTGCACATGGGTGCCGCTGGCCGACAGGCCGGTGTTGCTGAAGTTCAGTGCCGCCAGCGGTCCGGGCAGGCCGCTCTTGTACTTGATGACGCGGTGCGGGTTGTGGCAGTCGCTGCATTCGGCATGGCGGCTGTTGAGGTTGCTGGCGCCCAGTTTGTCGCGCGACTCCAGCAGGTCTTTGCCGCAGTTGCCGCTGGCGCCCACGTTGCTGCAGTTGGCGTTCAGCCCGTCGTTGAAGACGCCGCCGATGTCATGCACCTCGGTGCCTGCGGCCTGCTCGCTGTTGCGTAGGGGCATGTGCAGCGTGAGGTTGAAGTCGGTCTTGATGTCGGGCACCGAAGTAGCGGCGAGCGCGGTGTAGAACACGGCCGATCCCGCCACCGTGGTGTGGCACTGGAAGCAGGTCTCTTCCTGCGCGGCATTGCCGCCGCTCTTGGGGCTGGCCAGGCTGTCGGTGCCCTCGCGCAGCAGCTTGCGCGCACCCTGCACGGTGTGGGTGTCGTGGCAGTTCAGGCAGGCCACCTGCCAGACGGCGGGGTTGCCATTGGCCGGCGCGTCCAGGCTGGAGGGGAACTCGCGCTGCTGGGCCGCCGTGCCGGTATAGCTTTGCGTGGCCACGCTGCTGTTGGCATGGGCCGAGTAGGCCCAGGCCACGCCCCCCTTGTCGTGGCAGGCCAGGCAGATGATGTCGGTGCTGGTGTTGAAGGCGCCACCCAGGGGCTGGCCGGCCTGGAAGCGGTTCATGCGCAGAAACTTGGCATTGCCGTTGCCGCTGGTGTTGTCGCGCAGGTGCGGGTCGTGGCAGGTGGCGCACTGCAGCTGGCCGTCTTCCAGCGGCATTTTGGGTTTGGCCGCACCGGCCGTGCGCGTGCCCACGGTGCTGCCGTCGGGCGTGCGCAGCTCACCATCGGCGGCAGCCAGCGCGGCGTTGTAGGTGAAAGAGATCGGGTGGTCGTTGCCAAGGTCGGTGCCCAGGTTGCGGGTGAAACCGGTATCGGCCGTGGCATTGGGCATCCTGCCGGCGCCGCTGGCACCCACCAGCCCTGTCATGGCCACGGTGGGGTTGGACGCGCCGCCCAGCACATTGACCTTGTCGATGGCCATGGTGCCATCGTGGCAGGACAGGCAGAGCTTGGAGCTGCCACCCGGGCCGGCGGCCAGCTCACTGGCATCGGCCTCGATCGAGTTGGAGCTGTAGGTGGTGTAGGTGGCCTGCGACAGCGAGCGGTTCCACAGCGGCGCTGCAATGCTGGTGGTGGCGCCATGCGGGGTGTGGCAGAACACGCAGACCTGGGTCTCGGAGGTGGCCTTGACGGTGCGCACCGGCACGGTACCACCCGAGGGCGTGGCGCTGCCATCGGGCACGGCCGAGAGGTTGTGCTTGGTGCCGCGCACATCCGACACCTTGTCGGTGAGGCCAATGGCCGCATAGACGCCGCCCAGGGCCAGCCACAGGGCGAGTCCCAGCAAGGCAATGACTATGCGGCGGCTGGCCGGCATCAGGAAGCTCCCAAAAATTCAAATATCACCACGCGGCCATTGAACATGTCGGCCACATAGACCCGGCCCCGGGCGTCGCACCACAGGCCGGCGGGCAGGTAGAACTGCCCGCTTTCCTTGCCGGTGCCGCCGATGGGCAGCAAAAACTCGCCCCCCTGATTGAACACCAGCAAATGGTCGTATAGCGACTCCACCACATAGATATTTCCCTGGGCGTCGGCCGCCACGCCCTTGGGCCGGCTGAGTTCCCCCACATGCAGGCCGCGCTGGCCCAGGCTCTGCTGCCAGCGGCCCTGGCCGTCAAAGATCTGCACCCGCGCATTCATGCTGTCGGACACATACAGCCGGCCAGCGGCAAAGGCCAGGTGAGTGGGAAAGTTCAGGCCGTCCTGCCCTTCGCCGCGCTGGCCTATGGTCTGCACCAGGGTGCCGGCATCGTCAAACACCTGCACCGCATGGGCATGGGTGTCGGCCACATAGGTGCGGCCGGACGCTGCATCGCGCGCCAGGCCGGTGGGCCGCTGCAGCAGGCCCTTGCCATAGCTGGCCAGGGGCTTGCCGTCGGCTGCGAGCTGGATCACCAGGCCGAGTTCGGCATCGGCCACCAGCACGCTGCCGCCCGGACCCGGTGCAATGCCCACCGGCGTCACGAAGTTGCGCTGGGGCAGGGCCTGCTCCCATACCTGCAGCCGCCCGCCCTGGGGATCAAACACAAAGACCGCGTGGTTGCTGACGTCGGTCACCAAAATGCGGCCCTGGCTGTCCACCATGCCGCTTTGCGGACGCTTGAGGGTGAGCTTGTCGGGCGCACCGTCCCACAGGCCCACCAGCCAGCGCAGCAGCTTTACGCCCAGGTTGCGCTGGTTGGCGCCTTCAGAGACCAGGTTGTCCTCGCCTAGCAGCTGGCCCACATAGCGGTAGCGCGGCGTCTCGGGTGCTGCGGGCCAGACCTGTTCCACCCCGGTGGGCTGCGGGTCCATGCGCAGGCTGTAACGCACTTCGGCGCAGCCCGTGAGCAGGGCCAGCGCCAGCAGCAGCACTGCCGCCGCCAGGCAGCGAAAAGGGTTGGACAGCAAATGCATCATTGCCATGGCCACGCTTTGTACCAGCCCCTACCAGCGCCCGGGGCCGGCGGTGGAATTGCCCCCATTGATGCCGCTGGGCAGGCCGCGCAGGCCCGAGTGGCAGAGCTCGCAGTTGCTGGGGCCCCAGGCGATGCGGTCGTTGTGGCACATGCCGCAGAACTTGCCGTCCAGGATGTCGGCCATCTGCACGTCGTTGGCGCCGGCGCGCATCTCGAAGCCCAGCTCGTGGTGGCAGACCTTGCAGCGAAAGCGGATGCGGTGGAACCAGTGCGGAAACACCACCGGGCGCACGCCCTCCTTCTCGGCGCGGCGGTTCAGCACCACATCGCCGTATTCGGCCCGCGCCACAGGCGGCAGGGCCAGCAGCAGCCCACACCAGGCCAGCAACAGCCAGCGCAACAACTGCAGCAGGGCAGGCAAGGCCAGGGTCAGGCGCATGCCCATCACTGCCTCACCACGCTGTGGCAGCGCTTGCATTCGGTCAGCGGAAACGACACCGCGCCATGGCACAGGCCGCAGTATTCGCCCTGCAGCACCTGGAACATGTTGACGCCCTTGTTGGCACCGGCCTTGGAGATGAAGGGCTTCTCGTGGCAGTTGCTGCAGTCCAGCCACTCGGTGTGCTGGCGGTGCGGAAAGCGCACCATGGGCATCTCGCCGGTGCGCGGCATGATGATGTCTAGGTCGAGCTTGCGCACCGTGGTGCCCGGAAGAAGGTCGGCGCGCGGCGTGATCAGGCCCTGCTCCAGTGCCTTGACCCAGCGCACCTGGTTGCCCACCACATCAGGCGGCAGGCCGCCCAGCGCCTGCGCGGGCTCCTGCAGGATGTGCACCGCCGCACTGGCGGGATCATGCAGGCCGTCCTTGGCCAAGGGTGTCTGCGGGCCCTGGGCGCGGGCCATCCCCAGCCCCAGGAGCAAAGCCAGGAAGCAACAGGCCAGCCAGCGCCGACGCAAGCTAGGTGGGGATATAGACACCGGCTCCCCGGATGGCACGCACCAGCTCCTTGGTCGAGCGCTCCAGCGCCTTGATCGCGTCCTCGAACTCCTTCTTGGCGCCCAGCGCATCGGCCTCGTCGCGCAACTTGGCGGCCTGGTCGAGGTAGCCCTTGATCATGCCCTCCAGGCTGGGGTTGGCCGCGCGCTTTTCATCCAGCAGCACCTTGATCAGCATCTTGTGGGTGTCGTTGCGGTCCACCTCGTAGAGGTATTCGTCTTCCTTGGTGGCAAATTCCAGTGCGCGCACCAGGGTGTCACCGCCACGCAGGCCCTCGATCACCACCTTGGTGGTGAAGTAGACCTGGTCGAGCTGGGCGCGCCCCTGGTCAAGCTTGCCGGCACTGGCCAGGGCCACGGCCTCCTGCATCTGGGCCTCCAGCTTGGTGATGGCCTCCGCCCCCTTGGCACCCAGCTTCTTCTCCACGCTGATGCGCTTTTGCGCGGCCAGCAAGGCCTTCACGCTTTCCAGGCGGGTGGCGAAATCGCGCCGCTTCTTGTCACCGGCCAGCTGCTCGGGTGCGGCCAGGCGGGCGGCCTCAAACATCTTCTTGGCGGCCTGGTCCAGGATGCCCGAGGCCTCGGGCAGCTTGCCCGCGTTGAACGCCGCCAGCGCCTGCAGGCGCAGCTCGCGCGCCTCACCGCGCAGGCCTTGCGCCTGTGGGTTGCCGGCGGCCTCCACCTGCTGGGCGGCTGACGATTTCTCGATCAGCTTCTCCACCGAGGACAGGCGGCGTTCCAGCTGCTCGGCATCTTCCGGGGGCCGGGGCTTGCGCGCGGTGGGGGTGGCGGCAGGCGCCGGGTCATCCGCCCAGGCCGGTGCTGCAGCGCAAAGCGCCAGCAGGCAGGCAAGGGAGCAAAGAAGCTGGCAGGGGCGTGTGCTGTGTTTCATAAGGACCTTAACGCGTTGTTTCCGGGGACTGTGGAACCGCCACACCCGCGACGCGCAGCGACTGCTGCAGCTGGGCGCTGGATTCCTGAATGCTCTTGAGCGCGGCGGCATAGTCACCGCTGCCCTGCTGGCTTTGCGCGGTGCTGCGCAGGGCGCGGCTTTGCTGCACGAAGCGCTGAGCCAGTTCGGCCGCCTCGCGCGTGACTTTCACCTGTTCCAGGGCCAGGGGAATCAGCGCTTCCAGCCCTAAGTTCATGGCCAGCTCGTGCTGGTATTCATCGGCCGGCGTGTCGAATTTCTGGTCGTAGACCACGGTCTCCGACATCAGCATCTGCTTGAGCGTGGACACCACCAGCAGCTGCGCGCTGTTGAGCAGCACATGGGCCTCGTGGACCTGGCCGTCGGCCATCAGGCCATCGGCCTTGCGCGCCATGGCATCGAGCCGGGCAATGTCCGCGCCCAGATCCGGCACCGGCGCGTTGATGGCCGCCAGGCGGTTGCTCCAATTGCGGTGCAACAGCGCAAAGGTGCGCAGCGATTCGCGCAGCTCGGCGTTGCGCCGGGCCTCCTGCACCGCGAGCTGGGCCGCATCGGGCACCATGACCGCAGCCTGCATGAACAGGCGCAGGGCGGCATCCACCTTCTGCAGGCCTTCGACATAGCGACCGGCCTCGGCCTCCCGCTCGGCCTGCTCATACAGGGTGCGGGCCTGGGCCAGCCGGGCCTGCGCCTCGGCATGCTGGGCCTGCCCGATGCGCTGGGCCGCCGGCGAATGCTGCAGCTGCTGGCGCGTCAGGCGCAGCTTGTTGGCCAGGGTGCTGGCGGGCCCGTTGGCACGCGCGCTGGCCGGCTTGTCCGCGCTGCCTTGTGGGTCCGCATCTTGCGGCCCAGGCTCTGCCGCCGCAGCCGCGCCGGCCAGCACCAGGGCGGCCCAGCGGCAGGGGCGGGCGCGCAGGGCCAGGGTCATGGCTTGGCTGCGGCAGGGGTTGCGGCGCCCTTGCTCTTGGAGTGGCAGCGTCGGCATTCCGAGACCGGGAAGGCCACCTTGCCATGGCAGACGCCGCACTTCTGGCCCAAGAGGATGGAGGCCATGTTGATCTGGTTGGCCCCCTTTTGCGGAATGAAGATGGAGGGGTGGCAGTTGGAGCAATCCAGAATCTGGGTATGCGCCTTGTGCGGATAGACCACATCGGGCATGGAGCCCTTCACCTCGCGCACGATGTTCATGTCCATCACCATGGGTGCCACGCTGGCGTCCTTGCGGTCCGAGCGCGGCTTGAAGCTCTGCTCGTTGAGCGACTTGACCCAGTCCACCCGGTTGCCGTCATTGCTCTTGGAGAGGTTGCCAAAGGCGGTGGCTGGTGGCTGCAGGGAGTAGACGCCGTCATTCACCGGGTCATGGGCGCCGTCTTCGGGCGGCGGCAGATTGCTCTTGGCGGCCGGGCGCAGCAGGCGGTTGAAGGTGTTGACATTGCCCGAGGCTGCCGGTGCTGGCGCCGCTGCCACGGCGGCACTGGCGGACGCAGACGGCGCTGCAGGTGCAGGGGCTGGCGCTGCGGCGGTGGTCGCGGCGGGGGTTGCAGGGGCTACAGGGGCGGCAGCCGGGCTTGCCGCTTCGGCAGCGGCCGCCGTCTTGCTGGCTGCAGCAGATGTGGCCGCAGGCGCTGCCTTGGCGGCAGGCGCCTCGGCCTTGGCCGGTTTGGCGGGCTCCACCTGCGACACCATGTAGGCAATCACCGCCTTGATTTCCTCGTCGGTCAGGGCCGGGTTGCCGCCGCGCGGGGGCATCACGCCCTTGCCCTTGGTGGCGCTGTTGAACAGGGCGGGCAGGCCGGTCTTGATGCGCGGCGCCCAGGCGGCAGCATCACCCAGCTTGGGTGCGCCAGCAGCGCCGGTCATGTGGCAGGGGGCACAGGTCTTGTCAAAGACAGCACGGCCGTTGGGCGCATCGGCCGCCCAGGCAGCGGGCACAGATGCCGGCAGGGTGGCACACAGGGCCAGGCCGGCCAGTGCGGCGCGCAGGGATTTTTTCAGGGTGGTGGTCATGGCGGCTCCTACTTCTTGGGTTGCGTGGCGGCGGGCTTGCTGCCGCCGGGTGCAACCAGGGAGTTGGTGGTGCTGCCATGCACCTGGGTCTTGGTGCCGGCATTGCCGGTGTGGCACAGGTCGCAGTTCTCGACCGACCAGGCCACGTCGCCGTTGTGGCAGGCGCCGCAGAACTGGCCGTCGATGATCTTCACCATGTTGATCTCATTGCCACCGGCCTTGAACTTGAAGCCCAGGTCGGCATGGCAGACCTTGCAGGCAAAGCGGATACGGTGGAACCAGTGCGGAAACACCGCCGGGCGCATGCCGGCCGCATCCGAATAGTTGTTGATGATCACATCGCCGTATTCGGCATGGGCCAGGCCCGCCCCACCCCACCCGGCACAGGCCACCAGCACGGCGGTCAAGGCCGACAAGACTTTGCGGGCCAGGCCGGCGCGCAGCCGCCACCTGGACAGGGGCGCCGGGAATTGCAACAACGTGAGCATGCACTGCCACCTTTCAGATAAATAACGAGATAAATGCATTCAAAAAATCGTCCTGCTCAGTACTGGCCAAAGCGGCGTATCAGCGTGAAATGCAGGGCGCTGTTGGTCTTCTCTTCGCTGCTCTGGCCCAGGGTGCTGCTGCCCTGGTTGCGCTGGGCACTGGTGCGCGAAACGATCACCGAAAAGCGCAGCTGGGTGCGGCCGATCGAGTAGTCGATGTGGTTGAGCCAGGCCATGGTTTCCTGCTGGTTGCGGCTTTCCAGCTGCGACAGGAACGAAGACTGCGCCGGCTGCACGCGCTGGCTTTGCTGCCACTGCAGGTTGAGCCGCAGGTCCGAGCCAAAGCGCAGATTGCGCTCACCCAGGAAGCGCTGGTTCTGGTAGCTCAAGCCCCCCAGGGCACTGGTGGAAATTGAGCCATCTTCCGTGGTGCTCGCGGTCAACGCACCGTGGCCCTGGCGCACGGCCTGCAGCGTAAGGCTGCCGGTCCAGGAGGCATAGCCGCTTTGCGGCAGGTTGCTGGAGGCCTGCAGATTGATCAGCTGAAAGTAGGCCTGGTCGCCATCGAGCGCGCGGTTGTCGCTGGCCGACAGGCGCACCAGGGCCGATGCCGCGTCCTGGAAGCGGTCCCAGGACACATAGGCACTGTGGGTCAGCTGCTTTTGCGCCGGTGGCGGCAGGCCCGCGCTGCTGGCCAGGGGTGCGGTGCTGCTGGTCACGCTGACGCTCTGGCTGACACCGGCACTGGCGCTGGTTTGCGCATCCAGCCGAAAGCTCTGGCTCAGTGAATGGTTGAGCTGGCCGGTGACGCCGGTCTGCGCGTCTTCGCCGCCGCTGCGGTTGAAGGCGGTGGCCGAGGTTGCCCAGCTGTAGCTGGCCTGGCCCACCGGCACGGCGTCTGGCTGGTAGCTCGCGCCCAGGGATTCGCTGATGCTGGTGGTGGAGAGCTCGGTGTTGTTAAACGCGCTGCTGTTTTGCACCTGGCTCACATTGAAGGCGGCGTTGAAATGGGTGCTGCGGCTGTAGTCGTAATTCAGGCCGGCATTGGCATTGCTGTTGAGCAGGCGGCTGCTGTTGCCGCTGCCGCCGGTGGCCAGCAAGCCCTCGCTTTCGGCGGTCAGCATGATGGCGCGCACCCCGCTATTGACGGTGAGCGAATGCTCCGGCAATCGCCAGAAGGCATTGCTGCTGGCCTGCGCCAGATGCGTCGTGCTTTCGCCCTGCTGCAGCTGCAGCGAGGACTGCGAAAGGTTGAGCATGCTCAGTACCGTCAGGTTGCTGGTGGGCGTGTAGTTGTGCTGGGCCAGCACGTCATCCTGGTCGGCACTTTCGCCGGTCTGCTCATGGGTGCGCTGGGTCCGCGTGCCGCTGAGCTGAATCTGCTGGCTTTGCAGGCTTTGCGCCAGGCGCAGCTGCAGGGTGTCCTGCTGATCGAGGCCAAAGGTGGAGCTTTGCTGGCTGCTGCGGTCCCATCCTACCGAGGCCTCGCCCTGCTGCGGGTAGTAGCGCTGGCTGAAGCCGTAGCGCTCGCTGGTGGCGTCGCTGGGCAGGGCCAGGTTGCTGTTGATGCTGTTGTTGTCGCGTGCAATGTGGGCTTCAAAGGGAAACCGGCTTTGCGCCAGCACATTGAGCTGGCCGTTGCCACTAAGCAGCACGCTGTCGCTGTTGCTGTTGTTGGCGCTGAAGTCGCCGCTGCTGGTGCTGCTCACCTTGGTGAAGCCCACAGACCCGTTGAGCGTGGCAAACCAGGGCTGCCAGATGAAGCCGTTGGTGCTGGCATTGACGGTGGTGAGCAAGCCGGTCTGCATGGTGTTCAGGCCATCGGCGTTGTCACGCCGCAGGTCATAAGCCAGGCTGCCACCCAGGCGCAGAGGTGCCAGGCCCCAGAAGATGGAGCTGTCCGCAGCGGGCGCGGCGCGCGCCTCATCCGGCGCGCCCTCGGTGCTGGCCTGCGGCGCGCTGGGCAGGGCGGCCAGCGCGGCCAGCGGCCACAGGCCGGCCATGCCGGCCAGCAGCGCTGCACAGGCCCAGGCCGCGGGTTCGGCTATGCGCTGGCGGCTTGCAAGCATGATGCAAACAATGCGCTGGCACCTGGGTGGCTCCTCACAAATCCTGTGCCGCGTTAGTTGGCCAGGGGCAAAAACCGGGACTGGTCGATCTGCACCGGCGTCCTGGCTTTCAGGTCCCGCAGCAGCGCATCCCACGCCAGGTTGGCCAGCTCGCGCTGGGTCAGCTGCTGGGCGCGCAGCTGCACCGTGTCCCAGCTGTGCACCACGGCCTGCTTGCGGTCTACCAGGCGAAACACGGCATAGCCCTCCAGCAGGCGCTGGGGCTCGCTGGTCTCACCAATCTGCATTTTTTCCAGCACCGCCTGGCTGCCATCGGGCAGCATGCCGCTGTGCAGATAACCCATGTCGCCCCCCTGCGGTGCCGAGGCTTCGGCCGAATACTGGCGCGCCAGGGCGGCAAAGTCGGCACCACCGCGCAGGCGCTGCAGCAGGGCGCGGGCCTGCTCTTCGCTGGCCTTCCAGACGGCGTCGCTGGACGAGGGGTCGACCCGCAGCAGGATGACCGAGACCCGCATCTGCGCGGGCTCGGTGAACTTGTCGCGGTGCGCCTGGAAATAGGCCTTCACCTGCTCCGCCGTGGGCTGCACCTGGGCGCGCACCGACTGCTCGAACTGCGAGAGCACCGTGTCCTGCTCCAGGCGCTCGCGCAGCGGCCCCAGCAACTGCGTGCGCCGGCTCTTCCACTCTGGGCTGTTGGCATAGCGCTGCTCATAGGCGGCCAGCTGCTGCTGCACCTGGGCCGCATCGGCGCGCAGGCCGCGGCGCTTGACCTCGCGCAGCAGCAGCACGCGTGCCACCAGCTGGTCGGCCACCTGGCGCTGCATGCTGGCAATCTCGGTATCGGGCGGCTTGCCGTGGTAGAAGCGGGCGCGCGTGGCCGCGGCAAAGGCCTGCTCGTACTCGGCCTGGCTGATGCTTTGCTCACCTACCCGTGCAAACAGGGCGGCTTGGGCCGGCTGCTGCACGGGTGACTGGGCACTGCACACCAGCATGGGCGCCGCCAGCAGCAGCCCGGCCAGCGCCAGGGGCCAGTGAAAGCGTTGCAGTGTGGGGTGGCGTGGCATGGTGCGGTGCATTGGCTGGGGTCCGGCACGCCGGACCCAGGGTGTGCCCTACTTGATGTGGCAGGACAGGCAGACCGCGCTGCCGGTGTTGGCAATGCGCAGGAAGGTGGGGTTGTCGGAGTGCGGGTCGTGGCAGCTGGCGCATTCCACAAAGGGCTGGGCCCCGGCCAGCGCACCGCTCACCACGGCGCCGCTGCGGTCCACCGCGTCGGAGTCGATGCGGGTGTAGAGCATCATGTCGGTCTTCTGGCGCCCGGCGGTGCCGGTATCCACCCACCACACCGACTGGCCGTTCAGGTTGGCATAGCTCAAGCCCTTGAAGTCCGGGTCTTTCAGCGCGCCGTCGGCAATCGTGCCCTGGGTGTAGGCACCACCGGCCGGCATGCCGCCACCGTACTGGATGCCGATCGGGTGGTCGTTGCGCAGGTCCGGGCTGATGTTGGTGATCAGGTTGGCGCCGATCAGGCCACCGGTCTGGTTGGCCCCGCTCCAGGTACCGGCCAGGGCCGCGCCGTTGGCGTTGTAGCCGCCCGAGCCGGGCTGGTTGATCATCACATTCATGGCCTGGGTGCCGTCATGGCAGGACAGGCAGGCCAGCGAGACCGAGCCCACCGGTGCGGTGGCACCGTCCAGGCTGGAGGTACCCAGGCTGTTGTAGGTCTGGTAGGTGGCCGGTGCCGCCATCTTGCGGTTCCACAGGGGCACGGCCGCCGAGGAATCGGCACCGTGGGGCGTGTGGCAGAACACGCAGAGCTCGGCCGTGCCGCTGAAGGAGTTGGTGCCGGTGCCGGTGCTGCCCAGATTGTGCTTGGTGGTTGAGATACCCGCCTGCGCCGCCGGGCTGCCGCCCAGGGCCATGGCGATCATGGTCAGCAGCGCCAGCATGGACAGCAGCGCCAAGGCAGCCCGCAGCAGGGCTTGCCGGTAGATTCTGGATAGGTTGATGTGCATGAGCTTGCGTCCCCATAGCTGGGCCGTCAGGACAGCCCTTGTTGGGCAGGGTTAACGCAAGTTTGGGGCCAGCCGCCGCCGGGCTTCCCGGGCCCGGCCCGGCCCCAGGGAAGCGGCAAAAATGATTAAGCAAGCCCTTTTTTGCTTCCCAAAAATAGGAATGGCTTCGCAATTTCGGGAAAGCGATCAGCGGGGCGCGACAAAGCCTGCAGTGGCCGGCAAGGCGGCGGGGCGGTAGACATCGATCTTGCGGAAATACTGGTCGGCCACATAGACGCGGCCGTCGCCGTCCAGCGCAATGCCCGAAGGCAGCATGTACTTGGCTGGGCCGTCGCGCTCGGCGCGTCCCCCCACCGAGAGCAGCAGGGCGCCCTCGCTGTTGAAGACCTGGAAGTTGCCGAAGGCCGAATCCACGATGTAGACATTGCCCTGGGCGTCGGTGGCCGCTTCCTTGGGCCGCGAGAACTGCCCGCCCTGGCGGCCGATGCCACCAAAGGTGCGCACAAACGTGCCGTCGCTCTGAAACACCTGCACCCGGAAGTTGCCGCCGTCCACCACATAGAGCAGGCCGTCCCGTCCGATGGTCACATCGCGCGGCAGGTTGAATTCCCCCGGCCCGGTGCCACGGGTGCCGATGTCCTGCAGGTGCTGGCCACTCTGGGCATCGAAGACCCGCACCCGGTGCTGCTCGGTGGCAATGCCGCCGGTGTCCACCACATAGACGCGCCGGCCCTCGGCATCCACCGCAATGCCAGCCGGGCGCACCAGCGACTGGCCGTCGCCGGCCAGCGTGCGCAGGTGGTGGCCTTCGCCGTCATAGACCTGCACCACGCGCGCCGAGTTGTCCACCACATAGACGTTGCCGGCACCGTCCACATCCAGGCCCAGCGGCATGTGCAGTTGGCCGCTACCTTCATCGCCCAGGCGGAAAAAACGCTGGCCGGCAATGTCGAACACCGCCACCGTGCGCGAGCCGGTGTCGCTGACATAGATGCGGCCATGGTAGGCCGCCACGCCATAGGGCTTGGCCAGGCCCTCGGCCGCTTTCACGCCCCCCAGGAGCATGCGCTTGAGCGCGGCGTTGCGGTCTTCCTTCTCGACATCGGCGCTGCTGTAGAGGCTGCGCTCAAAGAAGAAGCGCGGCTCTTCCGGCGCGGGCGGAAACACCGGCAGCACCAGCGCCCGCGGCGGCGTGGGCGCCGGGCCGGCGCAGCCGCCCAGCAGCAGCGCGCTGCACAGGGTCCAGGCGACGGCCCGCAGCGCGCGATGGACAAGAGCAGGCAAGGCGGGCAATGGCATGGAGGGGTTGCAAAAGGCCGCGGCAAGCGGCCTGGAAGGGGGTGACGCAGTGCTTCCAAGCAGATTCAATGCCAGCCAGCGGCCCGCGCCATGGGCATCAATCTTGCTGACACAATGCGGCCATCCTGGCGCCCGGCGAGGACGGCGCCACTCCCCTTTTTTCGAGCCCGCATGACCCTGTTCTTCCACCCCGGCCGCTGCCATGTGCCGGGCCTGTCTCCCGGCAAGATGGCAACGGCCCACCTGCCGGGGCGCATGCTGCTGGCCGGCTTGCTGCTGGCGGCCGCCCTGGGCTTGCCGGGCCGGGCCCGGGCCGCCGCCAATGCGATCGCCGAGGGGGCCAAGCTCTACAGCAGTTACTGCGCGGTCTGCCATGGCGACCAGGGCAACGGCAAAAGCCGGGCCCAGGCCAGCCTGAACCCGCCCCCACGCGACTTCACCAGCGCTGCCTTGCCACGCGAACGCATGCTGGAGTCGGTCAGCAATGGCCGCCCCGGCACCGCCATGAGCGCCTGGAAGACGCAGCTGCGGCCGCAGCAGATTGCCGCCGTGGTGGACTATGTGCGCCAGACCTTCATGCCGGCCGAGCCCAGCGCCCAGGAAAGCCGTGGGCGCCAGGTCTTCAGCAAGAACTGCTCGGTCTGCCACGGCGACCATGGCGATGGCAGGAGCCGGGCGCAGGCCAGCCTGAATCCGCCGCCACGGGACTTCACCGCACCCGAAGCCAGAGCCGAGCTCAGCCTGGAGCGCATGCTCACTTCGGTCAGCTATGGCCGGGCCGATACCGCCATGGCCGGCTTCAAGGGACGTTTGAGCCAGGAGGACATCCAGGCGGTGGTGGCCTACATCCGCAGCAGCTTCATGGGCCTGGCAAACGAGGCCGGCCGCACGCAGGCCAAGACCCAGGTGGTGGCCATACCCGGGCCGGTCGACATGGCCGCCCCCATGCCGCACGGACTCCAGGGCGACGCGGCCAAAGGCGGCGTCTTTTTCCAGAACAACTGCGCCACCTGCCACGGCAAGGACGGCGACGGCCGGGGCCCGCGCGCCTATTTCATCAACCCAAAGCCGCGCAATTTCCTGCACACGGCTTCGCGCCAGGAGTTCAACCGCGTCAAGCTCTTCGAGATGATTTCCAATGGTGAACGCGGCACCGAAATGCCAGCCTGGAAGCAGGTGCTGGGTCCCCAGGAAATCGCCAACGTGGCCGAGTATGTGTTCCAGCAGTTCATACAGGCCCAGCCGCAGCGCCCCGGCGTGCAACCCTGATGCGAAGCCTGCTGGGAGCCTCTTTGCTGCTGGGCCTGGGTGCCTGCCTGGCGGCTCCGCCCGAGGGCGTTCAGCCCCTCACGGCCCAGCCCTCGGCCGAGCGCCAGCGGCGCCTGGCGCAGGGGCGGCGCATCTACAACTTCCGCTGCTACTTCTGCCATGGCTACTCGGGCGACGGCAACACCCTGGCCAGCAGCTTCCTGAACCCCAGGCCGCGCAACTTCAGCGTCACCACGCCCGCGCAGCTCAGCCTGGCGCAGATGCAGGACGCGGTCACGCGGGGCCGGCCCGGCAGTGCCATGCAGGGTTTTGCCAGCGTGCTGACCGCCGACGAAATTGCCGCCGTGGTGGACTTTGTGCGCCAGGAGTTCATGGTCGACAAGGCCCCCAACACCCGCTACCACACGGCCGAGAACGGCTGGCCCCAGCACCAGCAGCATGCCGCCGCCTTTGGCTTTGCCACCGGCCAGCTGAGCCTGGAGATGCCGGCGGAGTCGCTCACGCCCGAACAGCGCGCCGGCCGCCGGCTGTTCCTGTCGGCCTGCATCAGCTGCCATGACCGCGGCGGCGCAGCGGCCCAGGCAGCCTCCAACGCACCGGCCTGGGAGGCCCGGCCCCTGTCCTACCCGCGCAATGGCTTTGTGCCCGGCGATGCGGCCAGCGTGGACACCGTCTCCGGCGCCTCGCCTTACCACCTGCACGACAAGGCGCCCGAGCGCCACGACCTCACGGCCCTGGAGCGGCGCGGCCAGGCCATCTACCAGGCCAACTGCGCCTTCTGCCACGCCGCCGACGGCACCGGCAAGAACTGGATCGGCAGCTTTCTGCAGCCCCATCCCCGCGACCTGACGCAGGCCGCCAACATGGCGCACATGACGCCCCAGCGCCTGACCCAGGTGATACGCAACGGGCTGCCAGGCACCTCCATGCCGGCCTGGAAATCGGTGCTTTCGGCAACTGAAATTCAAGGTGTCGTAGCATATATAGGCCGCGTCTTCTACCCATTGGGCGCGGCGGCATCGGCAAGCGGATCGGCAGATGCAAAGGCCGTCTCCGACTAGAAAGAAAAAAGGCAACACCATGCAGGGTTTGGCGATTCCCGATTTTTTGCGCCTGGGTGCCCAGACGCCCGGTCTGCGTGCATCCAGCGGCAGGTTTGAACTCAAGCGCTACGTCATCATCACCAGCCTGGTTGCGCTGCTGCTGTTCGCCGTGATGATGCTGATAACCGAGCACCTGGAAGAGGCCTTCTTCGGCGAATTCCAGACCGACCAGCTCAAATTCTTTGACAACGTCCAGGTCGGCTTCATGCGCGAGCACGACCGCGACCTGCAAAGCGAAATCCTCAAGGTGCATGAGGCCGGCCATGTGAACCTGGCCAAGGTGTTTGCCAACATGCTGTGGGACGGCAGCTTTGCGCCCTTTGTGCAAAGCGCCCAGCGCATTGCGGTGGACCCGTGCCGCGCCATGGCTGCGCCCGCCGCGGCGGGCACGGATGCAACTGCCAAGCCCTCAGCCGAGCAGCAGGCCTGCTACGCCGGCGTGCAGCAGGCCATCCTGGCCCTGCCCCACTTTGCCGAGCTCGATGCCAAGGTGCGTGCCACCATGCGCGGCAGCAGCGTGTTCAAGATCAAGGTATTCGACATGCGGGGCCTGACGGTCTACTCCTCGGAGAAGACGCAGGTCGGCGAAGACAAGGCCAGCAACCGGGGCTGGAAGACGGCGTCCAGCGGCTACCCCGCCAGCGAGTTGACGCACCGCGAACGCTTCAGCGCTTTTGAGGGCGTGGTGGAAGACCGCGACCTGATTTCCAGCTACATCCCCATCCTGGCGCCCGACCACAGCGTGCTGGGCGTCTTTGAGATCTACTCCGATGCCACGCCCTTCCTGAAGGCCTCCTCCGAGGCCTCGGAGATGATGGCCATGCGCATTGCCGACAACCGCCGCACCGCCGCCACGGTTGCCGAGCAAAACCTCAAGCGCCTGATTGCCAACAACGGCTACGGCCTGGCCGTCAATGCCGGCATCTTCGGCCTCTTCTATGCGGTGCTGCTGCTGATCGTCTTCAATGGCCAGCGCATCCTGGACCACCAGTCGCTGGCGCAGGAGCAGGCCAATGAGCGCGAACGCCTGCGCTACCGCGAGAAGATGAGCGCCCTGGCCACCATGGCGGCCAATGTCTCGCACGAAGTGGGCAACCCGCTGGCCACCATTGCCGCCGTGGCCCAGGAGATGGAGATCGAGAAGCGCCAGCACAGCTGCACCGGCTGCCACCCCGGCATCATCCTGGACCAGACCAACCGCATTGCCACGCTGACGCGCCAGATCGTGCGCTTTGCCACGGTGCGCGACAAGGAACCCGAGCCGGTGGATGTGAACCAGATGGTGGTGGCGGTGTGCGATTTTCTGGGTTTTGACCA
>Ga0228700_1000581_pt1 | contig 31540 bp, 27 predicted proteins | sample McNCre317_Aug_MG_FD_178019 | JGI IMG/M metagenome (GOLD analysis project Ga0228700, IMG submission 178019) | Freshwater microbial communities from McNutts Creek, Athens, Georgia, United States - 3-17_Aug_MG | ecosystem: Environmental > Aquatic > Freshwater > Creek | place: USA: Georgia...
CGAATTCTTCCACTTGTGGGTTCATCACCATGATGGGTGTATAAATTCCATTATTTCGTAAATGGACACCCTCGTCGGTATACGCTACAGTTAAGTATTCGATCCCCTGTGTTTGGAGAATTTTGGCAATTTCTACGGCACCTGCACCATAGGCCTGTGCTTTAACCATACCCATGATTTTGGTATTGTTGCCGATAACTTCCCTGTAATAGCTTAAGTTGTGTTGTAAGGCGTCTAAATTGATTTCTAATTGCGTGCAATGGGTTTTTGTTTCCAATGCATTGACAATCTTCTCAAAGGCAAATTTTCTGGCACCTTTCAATAAGATTATAGAATCGTGTAAACTTGTTAAGTCCCCTGATTCAACTAATGATTCCGCTGTTGAATAGGTATTAATTTGTTTGAAATGGTGCTTGTTTCGTTCTATTTGAATGCCTATTCCAATGATTTTTTCAATCTTTTGGTTTTCTACCAATTGGGCTATTTGTTTGTATAATGCTTCTTCAGCAATACCCGTTTCGATAAAGTCACTAATGATTAATACCTTCTTTTTTTCTTCATAGCGTTTGAAGAGTGGGAGGGCTAATTTTAGGCCATCTAGATCATTATTATAGGAATCATCAATCAGTTGGTTATTCCGTACACCCTCTTTGATTTCTAAGCGCATGGAGATGGGTTTAATTCCCATAGCCGCCACGGTTAGTTCTTCATTGCTCATGCCCAACATGTGGGCCTGAATGAGACAATGGCTCAGGTTTTCCAGCGAAGCTTCATCATGTAAATAGCTCTGTATGCTTAGGAAAGGTTCGGATTGGTTTCGTTTTTGGAATTTTAATTGGCTGATTTTACCTGTAATTTTCCAATATACGTAGATGGATTGATTGGGGTCAGTGGTACTCCAACTAATCAGCTCGCATGTCGGATTATTTTTCTGCATAGTCGCTATCACGATAGCGGAAGTAGCAGGAGTAGCCCGGTAAATAAGCTTTTTGGAATGGCGGAAAAGCTTTAGTTTTTCTTCTAATTTCTCAGCTTCATTGGCAAAGTTCTTTCCATGCGCTTCTCCAATATGGGTTAAGATTCCGAATTCAGGCCGAATGATGGATTCTAAGCGATCCATTTCTTGCTTCTGCGAAATACCTGCTTCGAAAATCCCGAGTTCATGTTGGGCTTTTATGCCCCATACAGAAAGTGGGACTCCAATTTGTGAATTGAAGCTCTTTGGACTTCTTACAACTTGGAATTTATGCTTCGTTAATGTATATAACCATTCCTTGCAGGTGGTTTTGCCATTTGATCCTGTAATGCCCACGATAGGAAGTCCAAACGACATCCGGTGTACATGCGCAATATGTTGTAAGGTTTCAATGCAATTTGCGACAACCCAGATGGATGTGTTGGTCCAACTTTTAGCTTTTTCTGCCAAAGGGCCATTCCAAGCCGATTTTTCTACGATAAATTCTCGGACACCTTTGTGGTACAATGATTCAACGTATTGATGCCCATCGTGATGCAAACCCCTGACAGCGAAAAAAGCCGTGTCTTGGGGTTCATAGATTTGCCGACTGTCTAAACTGATGTAAGTCGATTTTAACTGAACGGGTTCGTTGGGGTAAATCATAGTTGCGCATTGACCAAAATACTAAAATACAAAAAGGCGAGGAAAAACTCCTCGCCTTTTAAAATTTATAAGTACTAGCAATTATGCTTCTAGCGCTGCTACTCCTGGTAATACTTTACCTTCCATGTATTCTAATAATGCCCCACCACCAGTAGATACATAGGATACGCGATCTCCGTAACCTGCGTTATTTACCGCTGATGCTGAATCTCCACCACCAATTAACGAGAATGCACCGTTTTCTTCGGTTGCTTTTACGACCGCATCAGCAATGGCATTCGTACCAATCGCAAAGTTCGGGAATTCAAAAACACCCATCGGGCCATTCCAAAGGATAGTCTTCGATTTTGCAATCACCTCTTGGAATAATTTTACTGATTCAGGACCGATATCTAAACCTTCCCAACCATCAGGAATCTCACCACGACTAACTGTTTGACGGTTAGCATTGTTATTGAAATCATCTGCACAAACATTGTCAACTGGCATGATTAAGTTAACTCCTTTGGCTTTTGCCTTTTCGATTAATTCTTTCGCTAATTCAACTTTATCTGGCTCTGAGATTGATTTACCAATTTTACCACCTTCTGCTAACGAGAATGTGTATGTCATTCCACCACCGATGATCAAGTTATCAACCTTGTCCAATAAACGTTCGATGATTAAGATTTTATCTGAGATTTTTGAACCTCCCATGATTGCCGTGAATGGACGCTCTGAATATTCAAGAATCTTCTGTGCGTTTTCAAGTTCAGCTTGCATGACATATCCTGCAACTTTCTCTGTAAAGAACTTACCCATAACGGCTGTTGAAGCATGTGCACGGTGTGCTGTACCAAATGCATCATTCACCCAAACATTTCCTAAACGAGCTAATTTTTGCGCAAAACCTTCGTCACCTTTTTCTTCTTCTTTGTAGAAACGTAAGTTTTCCAACAATAAGATTTCTCCTGGTTGAAGTGATGCTGCTAATTCAACGGCATCGTCTCCAATGCAATCGGTTGCAAATTTTACTTTTACTCCGAATACCAAAGATAGGGGAGTAACTAAGTGTTTCAATGAGTATTTCTCTGTAGGACCATCTTTCGGTCTTCCCAAGTGAGACATCAAAATCGCCGAACCTCCATCAGAAAGTATCTTTTGAATTGTAGGAATGGTTGCTTTGATACGCGTATCATCTGTAATTTCAAATCGCTCATTAAGAGGTACGTTGAAGTCAACACGAACTAATGCTTTTTTGCCAGCAAAGTTGAAATTTGAAACCGTTTGCATAAATTTTGTTTCGTTAGAGTGGTGTGATATGCCCAACAAATATTAGGCCTACAAATATAACATCATTTCTGAAATTGTTGAAAAAATCTAATTTTCTGTTGAAAATTTTGAAATTTATACTCAAATAGTCCTATTTTAGGGTAAAATTTATTCGCAAAATTCATGGAGAGCGCTGAACCTTCCAATTTTTCTCCAACTTATTATTGGGATTACTTTCAATATGTTTTGCGATATGTGGATAAGCATTATAAAAATTTGCTAAATCCTTCCGAATCCGAATTTATTACTTCCTTTCATTCCCTTTCTTTTGGTGGCCAATGCCTCTACCTTCGCTTGTCGGGAAGGAGTGTCACTTGGTTTAATCGATCACAATTAAACTATGCCGAAATCGATTCCATGGATTTGGTTATTGAAGAATTGATTTCCAAAGGCTTTATCGGTGAATATAACGAAGTCGTTTATACCCCTGCAATTTTGCATGTAATGACAAAGCAAGCCTGTGTTAATCTCATTAAAGATATTTCAACAAGTAAAGAATCGTTCAAAGCTTTATCCAAGCAGGCTTTGGTGGATTTGTTAGTCGGCCAACCACTGAGCCAATCCTTTCAAACAAGTGATTGGATAAAACCCTTGCAATTGGAAATGTATCATTTCTGTTCATTTCTATTTTTTGGTAGTAAGAATCGGGATTTGAAGGAATTTGTGGTCAGGGATTTAGGGCACCGACAATACGTTGAGGTCGCTGAAGATGATTTTCAACCCTATTTTACCACTCGGAAAGAAATTGATGACAAGTGGCAGTTGAGTCTTTGGCGCGAATGGTTTTATGAGCAACAGGATCAATTGGATCCGGGCCATTTGAAAGCGTCGTTATTCGAGTCCATTATTCCGATGGCCCATGATTTGTCGGAATTAGCGATTCCTGCCTATGAGCGCTTATTGTTTCAAGTGGGTCGTTTTCTAGAAAGGCAAAACTATTTGCCGGATGCCTTAGAAGTTTTTGAGTTGGCAGGTTCCGCCCAAGCATTGGAGCGGCGGGTGCGTATTTTGGCCAAATTAAAACGCATAGATGAAGCGATACAATGGGCTGAATTTGGTCAATTGCATGTGGAGAACCCGACTGAATTACACTTTTTTCAAGATTTTTTAGCTCGGCAGGCATCGAAAAAACAAGTCAAACAGGTGACAGGCCGATTGAAAAAGGCGGCGAAAATTGAAATTGATGGTTCCTATCAGGGTAGCGTGGAACAGGGGCTCATTGATTATTATGCAGAGCAGGGCTATTATTCTGTATTTTCCGAAAATGGAGTTTGGAAGAATATTTTAGGTTTGCTCACTTGGGAATTAATTTTCACAGATTGCAGCGTAGGTTTTCATCATCCCTTTCAATATGCCCCTACCATTGATTTTACGCAAGTAAATCCGGAAAGGTTCTCGGAATTAATGGATTTACTCCATGATCGTTCGCAGGTTTTAGCGCACATGCGTAGTGTCGCCGAGCAGCATCAGGGTGTTATTAATCCTTTGGTGGATTGGGTGTATTTCAATTGGGAGTTAATAGAACGTGTATTGGAATGTGTGGAGGTCAATGCGCTCCAACAAGTCCTAACACTCATGTGGTCACGTTTATCTACGCATGCGAAAGGTTTTCCTGATTTATTTATCAAACGTGGCGACGAATACGCTTTTGTTGAAGTGAAGTCTCCCAACGATCATTTATCGGCTATACAGCATTTTTGGCATGATTCTTTTGCTGAATTGGGTATTCCAGTTTCATTGATTCGCGTTGTTTGGAAATAAATTTTTGTTAATTGCTTGACAAGCTTTCGAAAAAAATATACCTTTTCAATGAATCTAAAACGTTCTGTTTTTCGTTGGCTTTGCTAAGATTCCCAAAGCAACTATTCACCCTTTAAATTTAATGATTATGAAAGTGCAAGTACACGCCATTCACTTCAGTGCTGATCGTAAATTGTTGGATAGCATTCAAGCTAAGTTGAATAAATTAGAAACTTTTTATGATCGAATAACCGGAGGCGAAGTATTTTTAAAATTAGCCAAAGGCGAAGGTAAAATGCGCGAAAAAATGTTGGAAATTAAGATTGCTGTGCCGGGTGCTATTTTGTTTGTTAAAGAAACCGCACGCTCGTTTGAAGAAGCCTTGGATTTAGCATTGAATGCTCTAGCTGAACAAATCAAACGGTTCAAATCAAAAATCAATCAAGTCAAAACGGATAAGCTCAGTCTTTCCATCGAATAAATGAAAAAGCGCCCCAATTAGGGCGCTTTTTTTTGTTATAGTATTCCTAGTAAATCTTTAAACTGAAATCCATCTTGTAAACGTTCTTTGCCCAATTTGTGATGTTCCGCTAGGGCCCACAGAACAAACTCTCCAACAAAATATCGATCCTTGGCAGCGGTCTCAGGTTGGTATTTCGAAACTAATGCATTCAGCGGTTTTAATTCGTCTAAAGTTGACTGGTAATCTTTGTCCGTTGATTCATCATATAACACAATGCCTCCATCGGAAAATACTGCCTCTAGCAAGTTACTGTAAGGACTATCTTCGATTTTCTTGCTTAGCTTTTCGATTTTAGGAAATAAGCCTGGAAGGAATGTTTTGATGGCTTGCCCAATCAGTTGTTCGGCAACAAATGCTGCACCTTCTTGTTCGCCTTCATAAACTAATTCCACCTTTCCTGTGATAGCTGGGATAATACCCATAAAATCGGCTAAACGAACTGTGGTATGTTTTTCCTTATTGAGCAATGCGCGTCGTTCGGCGGTGCTGACTAAGCTCTCCAACATAGAAATGCTCATACGAGCACTCACTCCACTTTTATGGTCAATGTACTCGCTTTGTCGGGCTTCAAAGATGATTTGCTCCAACAAATCATATGCTAAATTTGGGATATATACACGATCGCTTTGTGCAACATTGATGCGTGCCTCTTGGCTTGAAATCTTCCGAGCAATTGCGATGCTCTCTGGATAATGAGTTAAAATTTGAGATCCAATCCGGTCTTTCAAGGGTGTCACAATGCTTCCTCTGTTTGTATAATCTTCGGGATTCGCCGTAAAGATGAATTGTACATCAAGTGGTAAACGCAATTTGAATCCACGAATTTGAATATCACCTTCTTGCAAAATATTGAATAAGGCAACTTGGATACGAGCTTGTAAATCGGGAATTTCATTAATGACGAAAATACAACGATTCGCTCGTGGAATCATACCGAAATGAATGACCCTGTCATCCGCATAGGAAAGTTTTAAATTGGCCGCCTTGATCGGATCCACATCGCCAATTAAATCAGCAACGGTTACATCAGGTGTTGCTAATTTCTCCGCAAAACGATCATTTCGATGTAGCCAAGCGATGGGTGTTTGGTCGCCATGTTCTTCAATCAAATTGATGGCAAAGCGGGAGATGGGATTTAAGGGGTCATCATTGATTTCAGAACCTGCTACATAGGGAATATATTCATCTAACAGATTCATCATTAAACGAGCCAAACGTGTTTTTGCTTGACCACGTAATCCCAACAAGTTAATGTTATGACGCGATAAGATCGCGCGTTCTAACTCAGGAATGACCGAATTTTCAAATCCATGTACACCCTCAAATACCGTCGTTCCGGCCTCCATGTGCTTGATGAGATTATCGCGTAATTCATCTTTGATGGATTTACTTTGGTAGCCTGAAGCCTTTAATTCTCCTAAATTCTTAATCATCTTATTTGAGTCTTTTCTTTCTATTCGTTTCGTAATCTTGAAATATCATTTCCCCTAAGCCACGAAGGCCCGTGTAAAACGCTTTTCCTTGGTTGGCTTCCGTGAATTTATCCACAAATTGTTGGAGATACGGATCCCTTGCAATCATAAATGTCGTAATGGGAATATGTAATTTTCTAGCCTGCGCCGCCTGGGTGTAACATTTCTCCGTCACGTAGGGATCAAGGCCGTTGCTATTCATGTAATAGGTGCCATCCTTTTCACGCACGCAGCTCGGTTTCCCGTCGGTAATCATAAATATCTGTTTATTGGTATTTCGCTTGCGTCGTAAAATATCCATGGCCAACTGCAATCCTGCGACGGTATTAGTGTGGTAAGGTCCTACTTTTAGGTAGGGGATATCTTTGATGGAAATGCTCCACGCATCGTTGCCGAATACGAGTATATCAATGGTGTCTTTCGGATAGCGGGTAGTGATTAATTCAGCCAAAGCCATCGCCACTTTTTTTGCGGGAGTAATCCGATCTTCACCATATAAAATCATCGAGTGGCTGATATCAATCATCAAAACCGTACTCATTTGAGATTTATATTGCGTGTCTTCAACGACTAAATCATCTTCCGTTAATTCAAATTCTCCAATTCCGTGGTTGATTTGCGCGTTTTTAAGGCTTTCAGTCAGGGATATTTTTTCTAAGCTGTCTCCAAAGTGATAGGACCGGAATTCGCCAGTCAACTCATCGCCTTGGCCTGATGCTTTGGTTTTGTGATTTCCTGCGCCACTTTTATTAAGGTTGCCGAAGATATTTTCTAGGGCCGTTTGTCGGATCGCTCGTTCGGTTTTAGCCGTAATGCCTATTCCAGAACCCCCATTTTCGTCGATTTCTTCGCGGATATAGCCTTTGGCTTTTAAGTCTTCGATGAAATCTTCAATTGTGTAATTTTCATCCGTTAATTCATACTCTTTATCCAATTCACGCAGCCATTCGATGGCTTCATCAAAATCGCCGGAAGTATGGGTGATGAGTTCTTTGAAAATTCCGAAGAGCTTATCAAAAGGCGAAACGCTTTTTTCTTCGAATTCTTTGAAATAAAAACCTTTTTTGCCCGTTGTGCTCATGTTCTTCTTAACTCAATAACGCCTAAATTTGTTCAAATAAAGCCAAATTTATGTCATAAAAAAAGGTGCTCTTTGGGGGAGCACCTTTTCCTTATCGATTTGGAGATTAAATTCCGAATGCCGATTTAACTGCATCTACGTAATCTAATTTTTCCCATGTAAACAATTCCACTTCTTTCGTAACTTTTTGTCCAGCTGGTCCGTTGAATGTTTTCGTTACGACTTCGTTCTTACGTCCCATGTGGCCATAAGCAGCGGTCTCAGAATAGATCGGGTTACGTAATTTCAAGCGTTGCTCGATGAAGTATGGACGCATATCGAAAATAGCTTCCACTTTACGAGCGATTTCACCGTCTGTTAAGTCAATTTTTGCAGTACCATACGTATCGATGAACAAGCCACATGGTTTTGCAACGCCAATTGCATAAGAAACTTGAACTAATACTTGGTCACATAATCCTGCAGCTACCAAGTTTTTGGCAATGTGACGCGTTGCATAAGCCGCTGAACGGTCAACTTTTGAAGGATCTTTTCCAGAGAATGCACCACCACCGTGCGCACCTTTTCCACCATAAGTATCTACGATGATTTTACGGCCTGTTAAACCTGTATCTCCGTGCGGTCCTCCGATTACAAATTTGCCCGTTGGGTTAATGTGATAAGTAATCGCATCATTGAACAAAGCTTGCAATTCAGGCTTTAATTTTGCCATCACGCGAGGAATAACAATTTCAACGATATCCTTTTTGATTTTGGCTAACATCTCTGCTTCCGTAGCAAAATCATCATGTTGCGTTGAAACTACAATGGTGTCAATACGTTGTGGTGTATGATCGTCACTGTATTCGATCGTTACCTGCGATTTCGCATCTGGACGTAAGTAGCCAATTAAATTAGGCTCATTATTACGAATATATGATAGTTCTTGTAAGATTTTGTGTGCCAAATCCAATGCCAAAGGCATGTAGTTTTCTGTTTCTTTTGTCGCGAAACCAAACATCATTCCTTGGTCACCTGCACCTTGCTCTTCCGGTTTTGCCCGGTCAACACCTTGGTTGATGTCGGCAGATTGCTCATGAATAGCAGATAAAATACCGCAAGAATTAGCTTCAAACATGTATTCAGCTTTGGTATATCCGATTTTACGAATCACTTCACGTGTAATCGCTTGAACATCTAAATAGGTTGTCGTATTTACTTCCCCCGCTAAAACCACTTGACCAGTTGTTACTAAGGTTTCACAAGCAACTTTAGATGTAGGGTCAAAGGCCATGAAATGGTCGATTAACGCATCTGAAATTTGGTCAGCTACTTTATCGGGATGTCCCTCGGATACTGATTCTGAAGTAAATAGATAAGCCATTGATTGTTTCTTTAAATGTTAAAAAATCGTGCAAATTTAAGATTAATATCTCGGGTCGGCAACCATTTATTAGTAAAAGGTTGGCCGTTTGAATACAATTTTGAAGAAGGCTTTCATGAAGGGCCAAGTAGGCACGCTGGTCATTAAGCGCAAATCTTCCCAAATGTTTGTTTGTTCATCCAGGAAGCGAAGCATCGTCTGAGCCGAATTCTTTTGAAACAATTTCTCAAACACCGTGCTACCTTTCACTTGTTGGTCTACCAAGACCTGAATGAAAATGCGGTCAAGTAATATTTTAAATCGTTTTTGATGAATAGCATGTGCGTTCTTGTTGTCCGATTCCAATTGGCCCACCAACTTTTTCAATAGCACTTGAGTCCGTTTAAATGAATATCCTGTACTCGCTTTGACGAAACCACCTGATGTGCCGATTTTAATGATTTTTTGATGCAAGTTTTGCGGGATCGCTACATAATTCATCGGAATAATGCCTTTTTCGCTTCCCTTTATTTCATAGTCATCGTCACTCAAGCCATAATAGGCGAGTAGGTAAGCTTTGATTTGTGCCAAATAGGCCTTCTCATCCAATAATTCACCTGAAAAAAAAGTATGTTCAAACAAGGCATTTCTCGTGCTGGTAGGCAATACATACATGAACTCACAGGCATTCGTAAAGGCAATTCGGAAATCGAATAAGGTTGCTTTGTTAGGATCAAAGAGTGGAAAATTCGTCTCGATGCTAAGTCCTACAAAATGTTGTTTTAGTTCTTTGGGATTTGTTAAATCACAAGGGTAGGGGCTAACGCTGTCAAAAATCTTTTCAGTCGCTTCGAAACGCCCTTTATCCGTAAGCACTTGAGCGAATTTTCCTTGGAAGTTAAAACCTTCAATTCTCGCCTGAATGAATTCGAATTTAGGGTTCTGATGAAGCTTTTCCTGAATTGCTTTTGTCCAAGTTCCACTTTCAATTTTCCGATAAACAAAGGGGGCAATCGTTAAATTGAGATTTTTGTTGGCAAAGGAATTAACTTCTAATTGTCCCCAACTATGTTCCGCAAAAACATCAAAAGGATGTGCTTCATCGCTCCAATAACTCCATGTTTTGGTTGCTTCATTACCCTGATCCAAGATTAAAATGCGCTCATATGTGAGCGAACTTTCGGATAAGTAATAAGCGAGTGAAAGTCCCGCCATACCCCCACCAGCGATGATGTAGGTATATTGTTTGGGATTTTCAATCGCTTCGTTAATCATTAGATATGTCTTTCAGCATGGTAGCTAGAGCGTACCAATGCCCCAGATTCTACATAAGCTAAGCCACGCTTTAGGCCCTCTTCTTTGTACATGGCAAATTTGTCGGGGTGTATCCATTCGATCACCTCATGGTGCATTTTCGTAGGCTGTAAATATTGCCCTAAGGTTAATACATCCAATCCATTCGCTACTAAATCATCCATTGCTTGGAATACCTCCTCTTGGGTTTCACCTAAACCTAGCATGATGCCTGATTTATTCCGTTTTCCAAATTCTTTCGTGCGTTTGATTTGTTCTAAACTACGTTCGTATTTTGCTTGTGGACGAACATAACGGTATAATCGTGCAACAGTTTCCATGTTGTGAGAAACCACTTCTTGTCCCCCTTCAATCATACGAATTAATGCATCCCAATTTGCCTTAACATCCGGAATTAAAGTCTCAATCGTCGTTGCAGGTGTTGTTTCCTTCACGGCTCGAACGGTTTGGTACCAAATTTCAGCACCTTTATCTTTTAGTTCATCGCGGTTAACCGATGTGATTACCGCATGTTTTACTTGCATCAAACGGATGGCCTCTGCTACTCGACGAGGTTCGTCTTCGTCATATTCTTGCGGTCTGCCAGTAGCCACCGCGCAAAACGTACATGATCGCGTACAAACATTCCCTAAAATCATGAAGGTAGCAGTGCCTTCGCCCCAGCATTCGCCCATGTTTGGGCAATTTCCAGATTGGCAAATGGTATGCAATTTATATTCATCCACGAGTTTACGCACCTTTGTATAACTTTCACCAATAGGTAATTTGACACGAAGCCAATCAGGTTTACGATTTGCAGGTACGGGATTTACTTGAGGTAATTCAATCATTTGATAGGCGTTTTAATGACTCTTTCCAAAGAAAAATGTCAGGTATCCGGTCGTATAAACACCGCGACCCTCGGTTTGGTTTAACATTTCGATTGGTTTTGTAAAATAATCCAAACAAAATCCGAGCTCCAAGCTCATGTGATTTTGCTTAAAGGATTCCAATTCAAGGTTTAAAGCGGATTTTACGTGCCATCCGGGTACAGGCTTGACTTCTGAAAATCCATTTAAAAAACTCGCATCGCCGATGATAAATGCCTTAGGATAGGAATTGTCTAAGGTTTTAGCATAAGGTACAGCTAAGGTTGTCGTTTGTGTGGTGGCAGTATTTGTGTAAGAAATATCAACGTAATAAGGCTTCTGCAATCCAATACTAGGACCTGTAGTGAAAATTCCTTTTAACGCGGGCCCTCCCTCTGCAGATTTCTGTAGTAAAGTCCATCTTCGTCCGTATTCCGGGCGGATAACAATTAATTGATTGAGTTTTCCTTCGATATAGGACCGACCATTGTATGAATATGGGGAGGTGAATTCCCGATAATCCTTGATGATGTCTGCATCGATTTGGGCAAATGATTGGCTTTTACCTTCATTTAACCAATATCTTCGGAAACTAAATCCGCCAATAATTCCTGAATTTGTTGTCGTACTAATTCCGATTGCCCAGGTACTCGTTAGTTTCTCTGAGGGCAGTTTCGTTTGCTTACTAGGCGTTTGTTTGCTCGGTATTTGCAGGGTACTTTCTGCCGACGTCGATTTCCTTTGGGCCCATGAGCTCAAGGAAATAAATAGGCAAGAAAGAAAGAAGCAGTACCGCATATTTTTTTTACAAAAAAGGTTTGATTTCATCCATAGCAATGTCCCAATGGGTTGCGGAATAGCTGCATTTTCCATGGTTAATCACCAAGACTTGTGGCGATTGATGTTCCACACCAAATTTTTCAGCAATAGCCCCAGAAATAGGACGATATGCAATTAAATCAAGGTAATAAGCTGGGCTTTCTTCTGCATCCCAAGCACGTTCTAAACGACTTAAAGCCGTAGAAGAAATGGAGCAACGGGTGCTATGTTTGAAGATCAAGGTAGGCTTCGTTTCCGAAAGGTGAACAATTTCTTCGAGTTGGGCTTCAGTAGTTAGGGGAATCCATTGCATTTGTTGAGGCAGATTGCTGCTTATTTAGTAATTTTATTGATTCAACTTCAAATTTAGTAAAAACTTGATAGTTTGCTTGTATTCTTTTGCCTTGTTTTTATACCGACAATTAGTCAGGCTTGTTTCCTATGTGAAGCCTAAAGCTCAATTGTGGAATGAAGGGCAAAATTCGGTTTGGGAAGGCTTGGAAAAAGCTTTGTCCCACAATACTCGGCCGGTAGTTTGGTTTCATACCGCCTCTTTAGGTGAATATGAACAGGGGAAACCTGTCATGGAGGCTTATCGAGCTCAATATCCCGACCATTTTATCTTAGTAACTTTTTTTTCACCCTCCGGATATGAGGTACGGAAAAATGCTAAAGACATTGATTTTGTCAGTTATTTGCCTTTAGATGGGGCTCAGACCAGCGAACGTTTCCTTCATCTCGTGAAACCGAAGGTGGCGATATTTGTCAAATATGAATTATGGTATTTTTATTTGCGTGGACTTCGGAAGCGAAGCATTCCCACGATTTTGATCTCAGCCATATTTCGACCTAATCAAGTGTTTTTTGCTTGGTATGGAAGGTTTTTCCGTTCGCTATTAACGTGCTTTACTCAGATTTTTGTGCAAGATGCTTCCTCGAAGGCTTTATTGGATGGAATAGGTTTGGAGCAAGTGCAAGTAGGTGGAGATACCCGATTCGACCGTGTGGTGCAGCATTTGCGTCATCCCAAACCCTGGTCGGTGTTAGATCAATTTATTGACAATCGGGCATTTATGGTGCTCGGTTCTGTGTGGCAGGCCGATATGGATGTCTTGATTCCGTTAATTAATTCGAAAGAATTTCCGTTTCAATGGGTCATTGTTCCGCATGAAATTCATGCAGATGAAATGAAACGATGGGAATCTGCGATTCAATTGCCCGTTCAATATTCAAAAGATGCCGCCGTTTCTGGGGCACAAGTATTGATTGTCAATGAAGTGGGTTATTTAGCCCAGATTTACCGTGGAGCTTCTTTTGCTTATATCGGAGGAGCCTTTGGTGCTGGATTGCACAATACCTTGGAGGCGAGTGTGTATGGGCCAACGGTATTTTTTGGAAATAAAAATTACACTAAATTTAAAGAAGCGCGCGATTTGGTTGAATTTGGTTTGGCCTATCCCATTGAAGATACAGTAAGCCTGAAGAACAAAATGCATGAGATTTACGATGCCGAAGACGTGTTTGTGAATAAACAAGTTCAGGCGCGTACATTCGTAGCGCTTCAAGCTGGGGCAACACAAAAAATTATGAATTACCTGAATGAAAAGCCATGGAATTAAATAAAGGTCTCATCATGCGATCAACGGGTTCCTGGTATGAAATTCGTTCGGAATCGGGGAAGGTTTTTGCCGGCCGACTGAAAGGTAAGTTCAAATTAAAAGGTCCGAAAACATCGAATCCCATTGCGGTAGGGGATCATGTTTTGTATGCCGTGGAAGATGCAGCAAATGAGACGGTGGTGATTGAAGAGATTCTTCCTCGGACCAATTACATTATTCGGAAGTCGGTGCATAAGACCGCGCAAGGGCAGTTGATGGCGGCAAATGTTGACCAAGCGATTTTCGTGATGACCCTGAAATCTCCGAAAACATCCTTAGGCTTTTTGGATCGATTTTTGGTAACTGCGGAGGCTTTCCGCATTCCGGTTCAAATTGTATTCAATAAAATGGATTTACTCACTGAAGCTGAACAAGATCAGGTGTTTGAATATGCCGCATTATATCAAGAACTAGGTTATGGTATCTTGTTTACCTCCATTCCGGCGAATCAAGGCGTGGAGGAATTTAAAGCTATTTTTCAAAACAAGGTTTCCTTATTAGCGGGCCATTCCGGTGTAGGGAAATCCAGTTTAATGAATTTAGTCGCTCCGGGATTACAAATTAAGACCAAAGAGATTTCGGATTTTGCCCAAAAAGGTGTTCATACCACGACCTATGCAACGATGTGGGAAATGAACCCTGGGACCTATTTGATTGATAGTCCAGGGATCAATGAGATGGGCGTGTTTGAAATGGAAAAAACGGAATTAGCCCATTATTTCCCTGAAATGCGCGAGCTTTTGGGCGAATGTAAGTTTAATAATTGCTTGCATTTATCAGAACCCGCTTGTGCGGTTCGAAAGGCTGTGGATGATGGTGAAATCGCGGCGAGTCGTTATTTAAGTTATTTAAGTATTTTCGATAATGAAGACAACCGACGCTAATTTATGGGGGATTGATTTGGGCGGTACCAAGATCGAATGTGCAGTCTTGAATGCTTCGAATCCTGCTGAAGTTTTGATCCGTGAGCGTATCGATACTGAAGCGAGTGAGGGCTATGAGCATATCTTAAGTCAAGTCAAATTATTGGTAGATCGTGTTTCTTCCCATTTAGGGCATGGTCCCACGCAGATTGGTTTTGCTACGCCGGGTGTTCTGAATCCGCGTACGCAAACAATGAAAAACTGCAACACCGTATGCATGAATGGGAAACCCATGGCTGCGGATTTAGCTGAAATTTTGCAATGTGAGGTGAAACTTGCGAATGATGCGAATTGTTTTGCCCTTGCAGAAACCTTGCTTGGGGCAGTTCAGGACGTTAATCCGAATGCCGAAATGGTTTTTGGAATCATCATGGGTACGGGCGTTGGAGGTGGTTTGGTTGCCCATGGAAAAGTAGTCAATGGCCTACATGGCATCGGTGGCGAGTGGGGACATAATATTTTAGATGAAGAAGGCCCTGCCTGTTATTGTGGGAAGTCGGGCTGCGTGGAGCATGTCATCTCTGGCCCAGCGCTCGAAGCGTTTTATGCGCATCTAACGGGTTCTGCCAAACGTATGCCCGAGATTATGCGACTATATGAAGCCAAATCAGATTCGGCTGCAACAGCTACGGTCGAACGCATGTTGGAGAATTTCGGTCGGGCAGTTTCTACATTAATCAATGTCATTGACCCTGAGGTGATCGTTATCGGGGGAGGTTTAGGTAATATTGATTTGTTATATACAGAAGGTTACGATCGAATCCGAAAATACATTTTCAATTCAGGCGAGGTATTAACGCCAATTGTAAAGCCAAAATTGGGCGATAGCGCGGGTGTTTTTGGCGCCGCAATGCTATTTGCTTAGACCTTTAAGAACCACTTTTTGCGGTAAAAAACATAGCATATAACCCAGCAAACGAGAACAAAGCTGATGGCAAAGGCAAGTGATCCGTTGTATTTTCCCAATACCGGTTCGAAAATATGCCAATATAGCCACGATCCTAAGTCGGTAACACCATTCCCTTCCGGCATGTTAATTTTGCCCATTTGAATAGCTAAAACTTCCGAAATGGCATAGGCTAAAATCGAATTTGTCCCAAAAACCAAGAAGAATTTATTAGCAAAATGGCGTTCTTTTGTTTCGACCCACCAACTTAACAATCCAATTAAAATAAAGTCAATCCCTGCACAGAGCAATACAAATGAACTTGTCCAAAGTTTTTTGTTGATTGGGAATGCTTTATCCCAAATTAATGCGATGGCAATCAATGCGATTCCATAAACCAATAAATTCGCTAAGGGAGACTTATTAATCGCACGTTGTTTTTCAAGAAACACACTGGCTTGATAGCCCAAAAGACAGGTGGAAATAGCAGGTAAGGTGCTTAATAATCCTTCGGGATCAAAGGGAATACCATTGCCATGATATAAGTGGTTTGGCCCGAATAAAAATAAATCTAATTTCAATACCGCGTTCGTGCTTAATTCATAGGGGGCATTCGTGTCGCCAATAAATGCCATGATGCCCCAATAAGCTAGCAAAATCAAGACATTAATACGGGTTAACCAATTCGAAGGAACATTTAATGTAATAAATGAAACGGCGCAATAGGAGAGGGCGATGCGTGGTAATACATTCAGAAAACGCATTTTTTCAAATGAGAAATCCGTGAATGGGAAATAGAAAATCACGTAATTGATTAAAAAAAGCATCAAGGTACGTTTAATGATTTTCGATCGAACGCGAGGGGTAAGAGAATAGTTAAATGACTTGAATGAGAAGCGCATGGCAACCCCAACCATGAATAAGAAAGTAGGGAATACGAGATCTGTTGGCGTGAAACCATGCCATTTGGCATGCATTAATGGGCTGTATGTAAAGTTGCCGTTTCCTGAAGTATTAACGAGAATCATCCCCGCTAATGTGATACCGCGTAGGATGTCTAAAGACAAAAATCGTGTTTTCATTATTAAAGGTTTAGCAGAACAGGTATGGTTTGGCTACCTGAATCGGATGTAAATCTAAAATAATATTTTCCAGAAATGAAAGGAGGTAAAGAAATTTCTGAAATAGGCGTGATGTTTGTAAAGCTTTGTATTACAGCTCCTTGTGAAGAAATGATCTCTAGGCTAAGTGATTTCGATTGGTGTTCAATATGGATTGCCTGACCTGCGGCAACTGGGTTAGGGAAGATGCGTATCGATTGATTAATCACGGGTTCTACGCCTAAGATTGGGTTAATGATTTGACTTGCTCGGTCAAAATGTGGGGTTCCATAACCTAAAAAATTGTCCGGTTTTAGTGCCAAAGTGCCCGATTTTCGAAGCGCCTGCATGATTTCCCAAGCATTTATTGTTGGATGTGCTTGAACTAAACCAGCTGCTAAGCCTGCGACTAAGGGTGCCGAGAAAGAAGTTCCACTGAATGCATTGATGGTTCCATTGGGTAAGCTGCCAATCGTTGCAAGGCCCATCGCAGCAATGTCAGGCTTGATCCGATTGTCAAAGCTAGGGCCAATGGAACTAAAAGAAGCGCGAAGTCCCGTTCGGTCTACGGCCGCAACACTTAAAATAGAATCTGCATCAGCCGGAGATGAAATGTATTTCCAGTTTGAAGAACCCTCATTTCCTGCCGATATGGTACAAATGATTCCCCGTTGGCTTGCCCAAGTGGCCGCTTTGGAACTCAGCGCCGTTTTTCCATCCATATCCCGGTAGGTATGGTCGTATTTAGGGTTATCAAAAGTGGTATACCCTAAGGAGGAACTTAATACGTCTGTTCCTAAGCTATCAGCCCATTCGGCGCCTCGAAGCCAATTGGCCTCTTCAATTAATAATTCATGATCACTTTCTTCGGTTTGCGCCAAAGCAAAATTGGCCATATAGGCCGTACCATAAAGTTTTCCATTCGCTTGCCCGCCAATGGTACTTAAGACTTCTGTTCCATGTGAGCCCCCATTGTACACATTTTTTTCGGTTGGGTCAGTTGCCAGCGTAGCCAAAACTCTTTTTTCAATAAATAAGGGTGCTAAAACGGGCGATAAGTTGGCATCTAGGAAGCCATCGTCCAACAAGGTTATCAAGGTATTCTCACCATGGAAGCCCTTTTGGTGCATGATATCGACACCAATTTGTGTCAATTGGGCAAATGATACACCATAATCCGAAGGAGACTCATTAGCAAGTTTACGAAAAGCTGCATTGACTTGGATTCCCCCGACAGAGTCTAAAGCCATGTTTTTGTAACAGCCTTTAACAGATGGGATTTCTAGAATTTTTTTAAGTGTTGGTGGATCCGTTTTAATCACCGCACCATTGATCCATTTTAAGGGATAGAGAACTGTAGCACCTTGGGTGATTACCTGATTGATGTAATTGGTACTTACGGGTAAATCTTGTTCTGTGAGTTTAATTTGCATTTTAGCGCGTCTATTTAGCGCTCGGGTACTTAAAAAGGCTTGTGGTTGATTCAGCGTATAGCTGTTAGCTTGTTTGTCTTTGAATAAAATGAGGTACCTATATTTGGGGGTCGTTGTTCCTTGCGCTATTGCGCTCTGTATGAAAGCTAGTAAAACGACTAAATGTAAGAATTTGATAGGTAGAACACATTTTGATTCGGTGAATTTACTTATATTTAGATATATTTGGAACAAATTCACAGATTTATTCGTTCGAAATAATGTTTTAAGCTGAAATTGGATGCGCACATTTTTGAATCGTAGTTTCTTGCTTGTATTTGTGGCATGGTTTTTAGCGGCCAATGTGGGTTTTTCATGGACCCAATCCACTTGCTTGTTTACAGGAATTCAAAAGGCCACTTGGAGTATTCAAAAATCAACGGGCCATCCTAAAGAAACACAAATTAAGCGCTCGACTTGTTTTCATTTTAAGCATTTTCAGGTTAAGCAACATGCGGTCTTTATAGTCAAAAAACAAGCTTTATCTGTTGATTTAGCCTCTTTTGATAATTCTTTGCTTGCTCAATTCAAGCCTGTTTTTGGAGTGGTTCATGCCGTCCAAAGTTATACAGCTAACGTACCTAACGCACAATCGCTTCGGCGTGCCTTATTGCAAGTATATCTGATTTAGGAGAATTAAATGGTTTCATTTGTTTCACTAAAACAGCTTATCTCATGTATTCAAAATATGTATTGATTTTTTGCCTGCTTTGTTCGCAGGCGATGGCTCAGGAAATCACCGGTCGGGTGATGAGCCTTGATGATTCCGGAAAAATGGAGGATCTTCCTGGTGCTTCTGTCTATTACCAACTTGATAAAAAAGGCGGTATTGTAGGAGCCAATGGATTGTTTTCGCTTAAAGTTCAGACCTTTCCCGGTTGGTTGCTCATTCGTTCGGTTGGCTTTGCCCCCGATTCTGTATGGGTGACGAAACCCCAATTTGTCCATGTACATCTTCGCGCTAATGATGCTGAATTGTCGGAGGTTAAAGTCCTCGCAAGTCCAGGTGGACACGATGTACAATCCATTCAAAGTCGTGAAATTTTGACCATGAAAACCCTGGCGAAAGCGGCATGTTGCAATCTATCTGAGAGTTTTGAAACCAACGCAAGCGTATCTGTCAATTTCACGGATGCCGTCACGGGTGCGAAGCAAATCTCGCTTTTGGGACTCTCTGGTTCCTATGTTCAGACGCAGGTGGAAAATGTTCCTTCGATACGTGGTTTAAAATCAACTTATGGGTTGAATTACATTCCAGGTACTTGGATTCGTTCTATTGATTTAGCCAAAGGCCAGAGTTCCGTAGTGAATGGCTATGAGTCCATGACGGGGGCGATCAACATGGAATTAGCCAAACCGGATACCTCGGAGGTGTATTTTTTGAATGCCTATGGCAATTCGCAGGGGCGGTTTGAGGTCAATCAACAAGCTGCGCATAAATTCAATGGAAAGCTTTCAACGGCGCTGTTGACACATTATTCCCAACAAGCATCGCGCATCGATGGGAATGGAGATGGATTCATGGATTTACCTTTATTTAGCCTGATTAATGTGATGAATCGTTGGAAATATGCGACTGAACATTGGATGCTACAAGCTGGGGTGGGTTATTTGAAGGAATCCCGACTAGCCGGTCAAAATAGCTTCGATGAACAACAATCGAATCGTTATCAGGTCTATGGTTTTGGGAGTAATACGGGTCGTTTTGAAGCATTTGCCAAGATTGCTCGTTTGTTCCCAACGAAACCCTGGAAGGGCGTTGGTTTAATTTTGTCGACAAGCCAACATCAAAATGATGCCTATTTTGCATTCAAGCAATATGCGGGTCGGGAGCAGAGTATGTTTGGGAATTTGATTTATCAGTCGATGATTGACAATACAAATCATACGTGGAAAGCAGGGGCTAGTTTCTTGTATGATTCCTATCAGGAGCGTTATTTAGATTCGACTTATGCACGGACCGAATTGGTTCCGGGTTTCTTTGGTGAGTACACACTAACGGTTCCCAATAAGTTTACCTTGGTGCTGGGTAATCGCATCGACTTTCATAATCAATTAGGCACGAAATGGGTTCCTCGTTTGCATGCCAAATGGGATATCGCTTCGGATTGGTATGCGCGTGTCTCCGCGGGAAAAGGCTGGCGTCGTGTGAATCCTTTGGCAGAAAATATGGGCTTCTTGGCGAATAATCGCTATCTACAATTGTTGGGTAATCTAAATCCTTTGGAAGAAGCGTGGAATTATGGATTCAGTTTGACGCATGATTTTACGTTGGGCAGTCGGAAAGCGAATCTAGTTTTCGATTATTTCCAAACGGATTTTACACATCAATGGATCGTGGACATGGAGACGGCTCATTCGATTCGCATGTACTCAAGTCCGGGCGTGTCTTATGCCAAAAGTGCTCAAATCGAATTTAATTATAGTCCCATCCCTCGTTTGGAATGGAAGACAGCTTATCGATTTCAAGATGTGGCCTCGGATTATGTAGGCCAAAATGGAAGCTTAAGAAGATTGCTAAAACCATTCTTAAATCGGGATCGAATTCTTGTGAATGTTGCCTATGCGACTAAATATGATATTTGGAAATTTGACTTGACTTGGCAATGGAGCGGGGAACGTCGAATTCCGAACGCTTATGTACATACGACAGATGCGCCTGAGGTGAATGCCCCAGCGTTTTCGATGGTTTATGGGCAAGTAACGCGCCAATTTAAAAAATGGGAAATGTACCTCGGCGTAGAAAATCTTTTTAATTTTACACAAAGCAACCCGATCATGGGTGCCTCTGATCCGTTTAAGACAGGTTTTGATGCAACGATGGTTTGGGGACCTGTCGCGGGTCGAATGGTTTACACAGGATTACGTTATAAAATCAACTAAATAATACAGCTATGAAAAAGTTCATCTTAGTATCTGGAATGGTATTTGCAATGTTTGGAACATTTGCACAAACGCAAGAGTCTAAAAAGACAAAAACGGAAGAGAAAAAAGAAGTATATCAATGTCCGATGAAATGTGAGGGAACAAAAACCTATGCGAAAAAGGGGAAATGTCCAGCATGTACGATGGATTTGAAAGTGGTTAAAAAATAGGTTATACTCCCCAGGCTGAAGCCTGGGGTTAAAAAACAATTGAATGAAACATTTATTATTTTTTCTACTCCTGCCTTTCGGATTATTGGCAGGACCTTCACAAAGCGTGAAGATCAAAACATCTGCGATTTGTGAGATGTGTAAGGAGCGTATCGAGAAGAATTTGGCATTAACGAAAGGAATCGAAAAGTCGGATTTGAATCTCGAAGATCAATCGAACATTACCGTGGTGTATAATCCGGATAAAATTGATGTCGCGAAGATTAAACTCGTGATTGCTGAAACGGGTTATGATGCCGATGAGGTCAAGGCCATCAAAAAGAGCTATGATAAGCTACCTAATTGCTGCAAAAAGTAACGAAAAAGCCCTCAATTTCCTGAGGGCTTTTTTTATTTCTTCATGCTCAAGGCGATGCGTTTTCGCGCCTCATCAACTTCGGTCACGGTAACCATAACCTTTTGGGCTACTTTGACAACTTCGTTGGGGTCTTTGACGAATTTGTCGGCCAACTGGCTCACATGCACTAATCCGTCTTGATGGACGCCGATGTCCACAAAGGCACCAAAGTTCGTAATGTTTGTGACGATTCCTGGCAATTTCATGCCAATGCGTAAATCCTTGATTTCATTTACTCCCTCGGTGAATTCGAATGCTTCGAATTGTTCCCGTGGATCGCGTCCGGGTTTGGCTAATTCTGCTAGAATGTCGGTTAGCGTAGGCATACCCACTTCAGCTGTTACGTATTTCTGTAATTGAATTTGCTTGCGAAGGGACTCGTTGGCCAATAAGTCACTCACCTTGCAATTCAAATCCTTCGCCATTTTCTCCACGATGTCATAGCGTTCTGGGTGAACGGCACTGGCATCTAAGGGGTTTTTCGCGTGACGAATGCGTAAGAAGGCCGCGGCTTGTTCGTACGCTTTTTCGCCTAATCGGGCCACTTTTTTCAAATCCGATCGCTTGATGAAGGGGCCGTTTTTGGTCCGGTAATCGATAATGTTTTGGGCCAATTGAGGGCCAAGTCCTGAAACATAGGATAGAATTTGCTTGGACGCGGTATTGAGTTCGACACCTACTGAGTTTACGCAAGAGATAACCGTATCGTCCAAAGAAGCTTGTAATTTCTTTTGATCCACGTCGTGTTGGTATTGTCCCACGCCGATCGACTTGGGGTCGATTTTGACCAATTCCGCGAGTGGGTCCATCAGTCTTCTGCCGATGGATACGGCACCACGAACCGTAATGTCTTTATCTGGGAATTCTTCCCGAGCTGCTTCTGAGGCTGAATAGATGGATGCACCACTTTCGTTCACCATGATGATGGTGATGCCTTCCAGTTTTAAGTTGCGGACAAAGGCTTCCGTTTCCCGACCAGCCGTCCCATTACCGATAGCGATCGCTTGAACCTTGTGTTTTTTCACCCAAGCGCTGATGGTATGTGCGGCCTCTTGTGCTTGCCCAGGGCCTGTGTGTGGATAAATGGCTGTATTATCGAGGAGCGTACCTTGCTCGTCGAGGCAGACCAATTTGCATCCCGTTCTAAAACCTGGGTCAAGTGCAAGTACGCGTTTTTGTCCAAGGGGCGCGGCTAATAATAATTGGCGAATGTTTTCCGCAAAGACGCGAATTGCTTCTTCGTCGGCACGTTTCTTCGCCTCTGCGCGCATTTCATTTTCCATCGCCGGCATGAGTAGGCGCTTGTAGCCATCTTGGATAGCAAGTGTTACTTGTCGGGCACAGGCATTATTTCCTTTGATGAATCGGCGGTCTAGTTTATCGAGGACCTCTTGGTCGGGGCCTGCGAGATTCAAGTTTAATATCCCTTCGTTTTCGCCTCTAAAAAGGGCGAGGATACGATGGGATGGGGCTTGGGCTAGGGATTCTGACCAGTCGAAGTAATCTTTGTATTTGATGCCGGCTTCTTGTTTTCCTTTGGCGACCGCGGATTTGACGGTCGTTTTGCGAGAAAACAAATGGCGTGCTTCTTCGCGCGCTTCGGCGGTTTCCATCATTTCTTCGGCCAAAATATCGCGTGCCCCTGCCAGCGCTTCTTCGGGATCATCTAAGAATTCTGCAGCTAGCACCTCTGGGTCAAGCATGCGTTGTTCGAATAATTTATCTGCCAAAGCTTGTAATCCCTTTTCCCTTGCGGCCATGGCGCGTGTTTTACGTTTAGGTTTGTAGGGGAGGTAGATGTCCTCGAGTTTGGCGAGGGTTTGCGCGCCGCGCACGGCTTTTTCAAGCTCTGGGCTTAGTTTATCTAATTCTTTAAGTGATTTTAGGATTGCTTCGCGGCGTTTTTCTAGTTCGACAAATTGGTCGCGTAAGTCACGGATTTGTGCAACTTGTACTTCATCGAGGCTACCCGTTGCTTCTTTCCGGTAGCGGGAAATGAAGGGGATGGTGGCGCCTTCATCGAGGAGTTCGACGGTTTTGCGGACTTGGTTTTCGTGGATGCCGAGGGTGGAGGCTATTTTTGCAATCATGGAATTGAGGTAAGAGCTAAGAGTTAAGAGCTAAGAGTGAAGAGGTAAGGAGTCCGAAGTCAAAAAGTCCGAAGTCCGAAGTCAAAAAGTCCGAAGTCCGGAGGGAAATAGTCCGCAGTCACTAGTCGTCAGTTGTCAGTTGTCAGTCCGGAGGTGTAATTATTTAAGTTTTCCCTTCGGACTAGTGACTGACGACTAGCGACTAGTGACTAGCTCCTACTCCGCATTCGGGAAATCACTGTGAAAATACCCCGCGAATTTCCAGATTTCTTGGATTTCAGAGCCGAGAATCGGATAAGGGTCGTAGGTTTTATTGGTCGAATTTAGGATTAAGACTTTGCGCTCGGCCAAGTGATTAATGACTTGTTTTAACACCACACCATCTTCGCGCGTGACCACGATACAGATGGTGCCGTCTTTGATGGCGGTCCAATCTTCTACGTATTCGGCAAAGACTAAAGAACCGGGTTGTAGCGGTAGCATCGATTCCCCTTTGATGGGGAATACGCGGTATTTTTTGTCGCGTGGCAAGAAGGGTACTTGGAAGGTGGGAAGTTCTTGAATGAACTCGACATCGTCGTAAGAAGCGGTGTATCCGGCCAAAGCTTTGACAGGTACCATTTCAATATTTTCTTCATTGTTGGAATCCACCGTCGTAGCTAAAATACGTAGCTTCGGCTTGTTGGCCATTCCGGGAAGTCTTTTGGAAAGATCTTCTTTGAGTAATTCATCCACCTCTACTTTGAAAAATTCGGCTATTTCAATCAGATCGGCGTATTTAGGTTCCGCTCTACCGGATTCGTAGGAGCCCAAGGTGGGCTTTTTGATGTTGATTAATTCAGCCAGTTTTTCTTGTGATGTTTTCTCGGGCATTTTGCTGCGTAAAAAACGTAAATTCTGACTAAAAAAAGTGCTCATGCGATTTGCTTATTTAACTAAAATGAATAAAATTCGTATTCAATATTTTATCGTATACTCATCGAAGTTACAAAAGGTATTCGAAATACGCAAATAGCTACCAAATTTATGCAAGAGCGCGCCATTGTGCACATGGACTTAGATTCCTTCTTTGTCTCGGTCGAGCGACTTCGAGATCCACGTCTCGTGGGGAAACCCGTGATCGTTGGAGGCTTGTCGGATCGTGGTGTCGTAGCCGCATGTAGTTATGAGACGCGGGCTTTTGGGGTGCGCTCGGCGATGCCGATGCGGATGGCCTTGAAGTTGTGTCCGGATGCCTTGGTGTTACGCGGGGATTTCGAGGCTTATGCGCAGCATTCGGATTGGGTGACGCGGATGATTATGGACCGGGCGCCTGTCGTGGAGAAGGCATCGATCGATGAGTTTTATTTGGATATGACGGGCATGGAACGCTTTTTTGGTTCATATCAGTTTGCGACGGATTTGCGCCAAAAGATTCACAAGGAAACAGGTTTACAGATTTCCTTTGGCCTATCGGTGAATAAAACGGTTTCCAAAGTGGCTACGAATCATGTTAAACCGGCTGGTCAGTTTCAGGTCCTACCTGGCGAGGAAAAGGCTTTCTTAGCGCCCATGGTTGTCGGGAAGATTCCGATGATTGGGGCAGTGACGGCCCAAACGCTCCGGAACATGGGCATCGTACATGTGGGAACACTGAGTCAAATGCCGCTGAAGGTGCTGGAGCGAACTTTTGGTAAATCGGGTGTCATGCTGTGGGAGCGGGCGAATGGAATCGATTTACGCCCCGTAGTCCCTTATTCGGAACAAAAGTCACTCTCGAAGGAGATTACCTTTGAGCAGGACACGACGGATGTACATTTGTTGCATCGCATCTTGGGTTCGCTCACGGAGCAGTTGGCCTACGACCTCCGCAAACTCGGCCAATGTACCTCCTGCATCACGGTCAAATTACGTTATTCGAATTTTGATACGCATACCCGACAAATCAGTATTCCGGCTTCGGCGAGTGATCATCGTTTGATTCCGGCGGTGCATGAATTGTTTGAGAAATTGTATGATCGCCGACTGTTGATTCGCTTGATTGGGGTGCGATTTTCCAAATTATTACAGGGTCAGGAGCAATTGAGCTTGTTTGATGATGGGGCGCGGTTGGTGCCTTTGTATGGAGCGATGGATAATCTCCGAAATCGCTACGGGGAGTTTTCTGTTTTACGGGCGAGTGGTTTGATGGAGCGCGGGGAGCGTCGGAATGCTTTAGTACCTAAGTCGGAATAGCCATGTACCTGAATTGTCACTCGTATTATAGCCTGCGTTATGGAACGCTTTCGCCCGAGCAGCTGGTGGAGGCGGCGCTTGCGCGGGGTATTCAGGTCTTGGCTTTGACGGATATTCATCGGACTTCTGGGATTTTTGATTTTGTGCAGGCTTGTACGGAGGCGGGGATTAAGCCGGTGGTGGGGATGGAATTTGCCAAAGGCTATGTGTGTATGGCGCGGAATCCCGCGGGTTTGGCACAGATTAATGCTTTTGCCTCCCAGGTTTTATTGGCCGGTGGTGACTGGCCGGAGCGTCCCCCGGAATGGGAGGATGTGTGGACCATTTTTCCGTTTAGTCGGCGAAAGACTTTGCGTATCCTCGGTAAAAACGAGCGCTGGGGTGTTCGTGGAACCGATTTGAAGGCCTTGTGGAATGTGAAGGATTTGGATGGGATGGTGTGGTGCCAACCGGTTACTTTTTTGAACAAGCAGGGTTTTTCGATGCATCGTTTGTTGCGGGCGATAGACCAAAATGTCTTATTGAGTAAACTCTCTCCCAAAGCGCAGGCGCAGGAAGATGAGCGGATGTACACGCCGGAGGAGTTGCGGGAGATTTGTCGGGATTACCCTGGATTATTGGATGCTGCTGAGCAGTTACTGGCCGACTGCACCTTTCGTTTTGATTTTAAATTGCCAAAGACGCGGCGTTTGTATGGCTCAAGTCGGGAGGATGATTTGGCATTGTTGACCAAATTGGCCCATGAAGGTTTACGTTATCGGTATCCCCGTTCGGACCGGGAGGCGAAGGCGCGGGTGGAGAAGGAACTGAAGGTGATTCATGAATTGCATTTTGATGCCTATTTTCTGATTACGTGGGATATTATCCGTTATGCGCGTTCGCGCGGGTATTTTCATGTGGGGCGTGGATCGGGGGCGAATTCGATTGTGGCCTATTGTTTGGGAATTACGGATGTGGATCCGGTGGCCTTGGATTTGTATTTTGAGCGATTCATTAATCCGCATCGGACGAGTCCGCCGGATTTTGATATTGATTTTTCGTGGGATGAGCGTAATGACATCATCGATTATATATTTAAGCGCTATGGGGCGAAGCATGTGTGCTTGTTGGCGACCTATGTAACCTTTCGCGATAAATCCATTTACCGGGAATTGGCGAAGGTTTTTGGTTTACCCAAAGCCGAAATTGATGCGTGGTTGGACCCTGCTACCGCGATGCGGGAGGTGAGTTCGGAGATTCAAAGCTTGATTGTGAAGTATGGAAATTTATTGTTGGACTTCCCGAATTACCTGAGCATTCATGCCGGCGGCATTTTGATTTCGGAGGAGCCTTTGTTTGCGTATACGGCGTTGGAACCGATGCCCAAGGGCTTCCCGATTTGCCAGTTTGATATGTATGTGGCGGAGGAGATTGGTTTTGCGAAGTTTGATATTTTGTCGCAGCGAGGTTTGGGACATATTAAGGAGTCGGTGGATATCATTCGTGCGAATCGGGGGGTGGATGTGGATGTGCATCGGGTGCAGGATTTTATGCAGGATGAGGGGATTCGTAAGCAGTTGATGCGGCATGAGACGATGGGTTGTTTTTACATTGAGTCGCCGGCGATGCGTCAGTTGCTGAAGAAGTTGCGCTGCCAGGATTACTTGACTTTGGTGGCGGCTTCGTCGATTATCCGACCGGGTGTCGCGTCCTCGGGGATGATGAAGGCTTACATTGAGCGTTTTCATGCGCCGGATTCGTATGAGCCGGTACATCCTTTGATGGGGGAGTTGATGAAGGAGACGTATGGGGTGATGGTGTATCAGGAGGATGTGATTAAGGTGGCACATTATTTTGCGGGTTTGAGTTTAGCGGAGGCGGACGTATTGCGCCGGGGGATGTCGGGCAAATCGCGTTCGCGCGGGGAGTTTGAGCGGATTCGGGAGGCATTTTTTGTGAATTGTGCGGGGAAGGGTTATGCGGAGGCGGTGGCGCGGGAGGTGTGGCGTCAGATGGAGAGTTTTTCGGGCTATTCCTTTTCGAAGGCGCATTCGGCATCGTTTGCGGTGGAGAGTTACCAAAGTTTGTACTTGAAGACCTATTATCCGCTGGAGTTTATGGTGGCGGTGATTAATAATTTTGGGGGATTTTATCGGACGGAGTTTTATGTGCATGAGGCACGGCGATGTGGGGCACAGGTGGAGGCGCCGGAAATTAATGCGAGTGACTATTTGACTTCGATTCGGGGATCGGTGATTTGGTTGGGCTGGGTGCATGTGAAGGGATTGGAGAAGCGGGTGATTCATGATTTGTTGGAAGCACGGCGGCAGGGAGGTCCTTTTCGGTCTTGGGAGGATTTTGTGCGTCGGGTTTCTTTGGGATTGGAGCAGGTGATTTTGTTGATTCGGGTGGGGGCATTTCGGTATTTGGGGGTGGAGAAGAAGCCTTTGCTTTGGGAGGCGCATGCGCGTTTTCAGGGGAAGGTGGCGCCGGTGGTGGCGATGGAATTGTTTGGGGATGAGGTGTCGGACTTGGGGGCATTGCCGGAGTTGTTGCATGATCCGGCGGAGGATGCCTTTGATCAGTGGGAGATCTTGGGTTTCCCTTTGTGCTCGCCGTATGATTTGGTTTCTGACCTGCCCAAAACCTTGTTGAATGCGGATTTTGCGTATGATCGCGGGGATATCTTGGGTTATTTGGTGACCTTAAAGCCGACGCGAACGAAGTCGGGCGACCGCATGTATTTCGGTTATTTTGTGGATGTGCGTGGTGAGTTTTTTGATACGGTGCACTTTCCGGCAGATTTGAAGAAGTATTCGTTTCGGGGGAATGGGGTGTATTGGATGCGGGGGGTGGTGATGGAGGAATTTGGGCATCGCAGTTTGCGGGTGCAGCAATTAAGGAAGCTCGGGTGGCGGGTGGATCCGAGGAGGGAGGATTAGATGGAGTGAAGAGTGAAGAGTGAAGAGTGAAGAGTGAAGAGTGAAGAGGGGAAAGTCACTAGTCGCTAGTTGTCAGTCCGGAGGGAAAGAGTCCGGAGGGAAATAGTCAGAAGGAGCGGGGCAGTCGCTAGTCGTCAGTTCGGAGGGAAATAGTCCGAAGGCTGCTAATCCGAAGCTAAGGCTTAAGCAATGACACCTCCGGACTTCGGACTTTTTTGACTCCAGACTCCATACCTCATACCTCTTCACTCTAAATTCTTATTTCAATTTTAAAGCAATCATCGGCTTTAATATCCTATTGTGAAATACAGGATTTTTAAAATTACCAAATAGTAGATCGGAGGAATGCCAAACGCCTTTTGATTTAATATTTCGATAAAAACCAAGGCTAGAGTTAGGGGTTTTTGTGTAGCCCATGCCAAGGTATTGTCCTTTATACTTACTAAAATCTAAATTGAAATCTCTTTTGGAATAATCAATTGTTGAAAAGTCAATGTTTTGAAAGTCGAGCCATTCGACCGCAATTAAGCAGCCTGATTCAGGGATGTACACATCCTTGCTTGGGATATCGAAGGTGTTCCAACCGGTTTTTGTGGCACGGACCACCCAATTCGTTTGATAAAATTCTTCTGAGGTAGGTTGACCATTCCGTAAAGTAAATAAACGTATACGAAATGGAACTTTATAATCTCCGCCTTTGGAAATGTACACCATGACGGATTCAATCATTTTGTTTGCATATAGGGTTGAATCAAAGCTTAGTCCTACCAAATATTCTTCTCCCGATATACCGCCCATGGCGCCTTTCATATGGGATTTTTCAGTTTTTACAGATTTGAATTTTTGTAGATGCACCTGAATTTCAGGCAATTCAATTTGTGCTGCTTGTAGTTGAATTTCAAGCATTTCTGGATTATTTCCGAGCAAGACGGATTTAGGGGAATAACCTACGCAACTTATGCGAATCGTATCTTTTTGTTCCTGTAGTTTAGTCGAAACGAAAAAGAAGCCCTTTTCATTTGTTGCGTAGGCAACATTTTGTTGGATAAAATGGATGGTCGCAAAGGGGATAGGGGTATGGGATTTTGCATCCAAGACTTTGATTAATTGTCCTTGGGCATTGAGGTGATTTATGCTTGCATAAAAAAGAAGCATAAATAAAAAAGAATAATAAATCGGTCTCATATTTCTTGAATTTTAAAGATTCGGGTTTTCAGGACAACTGATTGGGTCACAATTTTCCCATTCCATAAATTTGATACCAAAATAATATTGGACATGTGTTCGTATGGCACAACATGATTTTCCATCAGGGAGAAAATTTGCAATATGTCCATTGCTTCCTTTCCAACCGCAACCAATACTCTCTCCCCAAAATCGCCAGGGTGGGGTTACACAATCATCAACAGTTGGGTCGAAAGCTAATGTTTTAACAACAGGAATGGAAGTGATGAGCAATAATACTATTGCAATAATTCGTGTTTGCTTTTTCATAGTAGGTTAGGTTTATACCCAAACTTACGGAGCAATCAGAAATTGTGTTATTCGATAAAAGACTAAAAAACTGATAAAAAAGAGCGAGGCAGTCGCTAGTCACTTGTCGTCAGTCTGGAGGGAAAGAGTCCGGAGTCCGAAGGGAGTTGTCAGTGGTCAGTTGTCAGTCTGGAGGGAAAGAGTCCGGAGTCCGAAGGGAAGGCTTAAAGAATTACACCTCCGGACTTTTTGACTCCGGACTTCATTCCTCTTCACTCTTCACTCTTACCTCTTCACTCTTCACTCTCTACTCTAAGTTCTCCTACGCATATGTAGAATGGCAATAATCAAAATAGCTTGTTTGGCTTCATCTACTTGATAATGAATCATGAAGGGGAATCGAGGGATGATACAACAACGAATACTGGGGGAATAGCGGACATAGGTCAAGTGAGGAAATTGACTTATGAGCTCCAATGATAGGGAAATCTGATTCAAAAAATAGGTACCTAATAGGGATACTTGATTATTATACCAAGTTATGCTTTCACTCATTTCAACATAAACGTGTGAGTTCGTGACGATTTTATAAATTGTCATGTTGGTTTTTAAGTTTTTGAATAACTTCTTCCCAAGGGATGTCAGGATTGTTTAATTCGTTTCGGACGCGGAGACGTTCGGCGACAAGGGTTTTATGCCAACGTGGAATGGGCGAAAGTTGCGGATCTTCTAAAATCGAGGTCTCAACGTTTGGGTCGCTAATCGGGTAGTTTTGTGGCTTTTGCATGAGCTGTTTATTTGAAAACAAACTTAGGTGCAAAAACAAAGAAGTCTAATTCGGAAAAAGAATTAAAAACTGATAAAATAGTCAGGCGATAGTCGTCAGTCCGGAGGAAAATACTCCGGAGTCCGAAGGGAGTCGTCAGTGGTCAGTTGTCAGTCCGGAGGGAAATAGTCCGGAGGATAGAGAGCGGACAGTCACTAGTTGCTAGTCGTCAGTCCCAAGGGAAGGCTTAAAGAATTACACCTCCGGATTTTTTTGACTCCGGACTTCATTCCTCTTCACTTTTAACTCTTCACTCTTAACTCTTAACTCCCTACGGTGCTATCCGATACCGCTCCCAGCTCTGCCCCGTTTTCTCATACACAATCCGATCGTGTAATCGAGACGGCCGACCCTGCCAGAATTCGAAATAATCCGGAATTAATTCATAACCTCCCCAATGCGCAGGTTTGGGGA
>Ga0228700_1000582_pt1 | contig 31524 bp, 7 predicted proteins | sample McNCre317_Aug_MG_FD_178019 | JGI IMG/M metagenome (GOLD analysis project Ga0228700, IMG submission 178019) | Freshwater microbial communities from McNutts Creek, Athens, Georgia, United States - 3-17_Aug_MG | ecosystem: Environmental > Aquatic > Freshwater > Creek | place: USA: Georgia...
GGCGGTGTACCTGGCCATCGGCATCACCATGAATGGCGACAAGGAGGTGCTGGGCTTGTGGCTTGCCCAGACCGAGGGAGCCAAGTTCTGGTTGCAGGTGGTCACCGAGCTGCGCAACCGGGGCGTGAGCCTGCTTGCAGGCGCATCGTGCGCTCTCGCGCAGGCGCAGACGACCCCTGGCCAGCTCTTGCAGGACATCCGCACCTTGCAGCCCCAGGCGCACGAATTGCCTGTGCCCTCGGCGGGCGCAGGCCTCCAGCTGAAGCCGAGCGACAGCCCCCCGGCCGAGCAGCTTCAGTTTGTGGTCCGGCAATTCATCTTTGAAGGTCATGCAAGCCTGGCTTCTGAAGAGCTGCAACAAAGGCTGTTGCCCTGGCGGGATAAACCCATCACCTACGATGACCTGCGGCAAGCCACCGAAGCGATAGCGGCCCTGTACCGGGGCAAAGGCATGCTGGCGCGTGCCGTACTGCCGCCGCAGGACATCACCGATGGCCACGTCACCATCCGTGTCATTGAGTCGCGCCTGGGGGGGCTGGCCCTGGACAACCGCAGCCAGCGCATCAGCAACGCACAAATCCAGGCCTGGTTTGACCGGATGACGCCCACGGGCCAGGTGATTGATCTGCGGTCACTTGACCACGCTTTGCTCGCCTTGGGGGACATGCCCACCTTGGCCGTCGAGGGCTATTTGCAAGAAGGCGAAGCGCCTGGCCAGACCGTGCTGGCCATCACCGTGCAGGACAAGCCGCGTTACAACGGGCAGGCCCTGCTCGACAACTTTGGCGACAGAAACACCGGCAAGCTGCGGTCCTCGGCGCAGCTCAACCTCAATGGCTTGCTGAACGAGGCTGACCAAATCAATGTGTATGGTTTGCATACCCAGGGGAGCGATTACCTGCGTGCGGCTTGGACCACACCAGTCCTCGACACCAGCCAGGGCCAGCGCATCGGCCTGTTTGTCAGCACCATGGATTACCGTCTCACCAGCTCGGCGTTCCAGAGCGCCCGCGTCACAGGCGCCGCCGATGTCGCGGGTCTGGAAATCAGCATCCCCGTCCTGCGCTCACGCACGACCAACGTCATGGCCACGCTCAACTGGGCCAACAGCCGTTTTCGCAGTTGGAGTGATGGCATCCTCAGCGCCGAACGCTCTTACGCCAGCACCGTTTCTCAGGTGGGCTTCTCCGGCAACCGCCTCGACGACTGGCAAGGTGGCGGCATCTCTGTGGCCTCGCTGATGGCCTCGCTCGGCGACATCCGTCGCCTTGAAAGCGCGGACACCAATCAGGTCGGTGGCCAGTTCTCCAAACTGCGATATGGCTTCAGCCGCACCCAGAACCTGCCGTACGAACTCTCGCTGCTGGTATCGCTGACTGGGCAACTCGCCAGCCACAACATGGACAGTTCCGAGCAGCTCTACCTGGGCGGCCCCATGAACGTGCGGGCCTACGCCTCGGGGCAGGGTGCCGCCAGCCAGGGCCAGCTTTATACCGTGGAGCTGCGCAAGCCTTTGCCCGAGCAATGGCAGTTGGCCGTGTTCTACGACGAGGGCCGAGCCCAGACCTGGAAGTTCAACCCGACCAGCAACAACGTCAACAACGCCTACAGCCTGCGCGGTGCCGGTCTGAGCCTGAGCTGGCAGGGTCCGCGCGACATCAGCCTCAAGGCCATCTGGGCGCATCGCCTGGGCCAACCGGCCAGCAGCGTGAGCAACTACCTTGTGCAAAACGGGGGGCTTGATCCACAACGCTTCTGGCTCAACGCCAGTCTGAACTTCTGATCGCCTGAATTTTTCCATGCACGCCACACTCAACCGCGTTTTCAAAGTCATCTGGTGCAAGGTTCGCTTGGCCTGGGTGGCCGTGAGCGAGGTCGCCAGTGGCTGTGGCAAAGTTCAGTCCAGCACCCGCCAAGCCAGCCGCACAGTGGCGACGGCCACGGGCAGCAACCCGGGCATGGCGCTCAAAGCGCTCGCGCTCGCCATGGTCACGGGCAGCGCCATGGCGGCGCCACCGGTGCCCACACAGTTGCCCAGCGGCGGGCAAGTGGCGGCAGGCCAGGCCAGCATCGTGCAAAACGCCAACGCGTTGACGATCAACCAAAGCAGCAACCGCGCCATCATCAACTGGAGCGCCTTCAACGTTGGCAACCAGGCCACGGTCAACTTTGTGCAGCCCAGCCAGAGCAGCGTCGCGCTCAACCGTGTGCTGTCCACCGACCCCAGCCAGATTTACGGTCAGATCAACGCCAACGGCCAAGTGTATCTGGTCAACCCGGCGGGTGTGTACTTTTCGCCAGGGGCGGCGGTCAACGTGGGCGGCATTGTGGCCACCACCCACCAAATGGCCGATGCCGATTTCATGGTCGGCAAAACCAGTTTTGAGCGCAACGGGGCCACCGGCAGCGTCATCAACGAAGGCCACATCCAGACCGCTTTGGGCGGCTACATCGCCATGCTCGCACCCGAGGTGCGCAACAGCGGCGTGCTCGTGGCGCAATCGGGCACCGTCGCACTGGCTGCGGGCGAGCGCATCACCCTCAACTTTGCAGCCGCCAGCGGTGGCCAGAGCAAGCTCGACAGCTTGACGGTCACCGCAGCGCAAATGGACACCTTGGTCGAAAACCGCCAGGCTGTTCGTGCGCCCAATGGCCTGATCGTCCTCTCGGCCCAGGCGGCCAGCCAGCTGGCCGCCAGCGTGATCAACAGCGGCACGTTGGAGGCCCAAGGCGTCAGCCAAGTCGGCGGGCGCATCGTGCTCGATGCCGGAGCCGGTGCGGGTGCGGGTGCGGGTGCGGGTGCGGGTGCGGGTGCAAGTGTCACGCACAGTGGCCGCATCAACGTCAACAGCGACAGCGCGCAGGGCGGTCAAGTCAACGTCACGGGCGACGCCATTCGCTTGGTGGCAGGCAGCAGCATTCAAGCCAGTGGCCCAGCAGGCGGCGGCAAAGTCTTGGTGGGTGGCGACTGGCAAGGCAGTGGCAACCTGCGCCAAGCCACCACCGTGAGCATGGAGGCAGCCGCCACCATCGACGCCAGCGCCACCCAACAAGGCGACGGTGGCAAAGTGGTTGTGTGGAGCGATGTGAGCCAAGCCCGCTCGGCCACTTGGGTGGACGGCAGCATCCGCGCTGCGGGCGCTGGTACTGGCCTGGGCGGCCAGATCGAAACCTCGGGCCACGGTTTGGGCATTGGGCCCAACGCCACTGTCATGGCTGGCGCACGAGGCCAATGGCTGCTCGACCCCGCCGATGTCACCATCAGCAACGGTACAGACAGCAACATCTCCAGCCTCTTTCAGGCATCGCCCACGCCCTCGTCCGGTGCGGCCAGCGCGGTCATCAACGTCAACAACCTGGTCTCGACGCTCAACTACGGCACCAGCGTCAATGTCACCACCATCAACGCCGGCACCGCCGGTTCGGGCAGTGGCGACATCACCGTGGCCAACGCCATCAACTGGCTGGGCTCCGGCAGCCTGACCTTGTCGGCCCACCGCAACATCTTGCTCAATGCCAGCATCGTGTCCACCGCGCAGGGCGCAGGCTTCACGGCCAAAGCCAACGGCACGGTCAGCGCGGGTGCGGCCAATCTGGTGTTCCAGACCAACAACGGTTCTTTGGTGTTCTGGAGCAACGCCAATGCCAGCTTGTCTGGCGGCGGCATCGCCATGAACCAGAACAACCTGACCTTCAACACGGCCAACGGCAGCACCACCCAGACCACCGGTGGCGGCGACATTGTTTTTGGTGGCGGCAACCCGAGCGGCAGCACCGGGCAGCCCCAGGGCGCGGCGGCTTCCTCCGGCTATGGCATCTCGTTCAACCCGGCCACGGGCGGCAACAACATCACCCGCATGTACAGCGGCGGCGGCAACATCAGCGTCAACGCCAGCAGCACGGGCAGTGTGGGCCTGTATTTCTGGCAGGCCACCGACATCAATGCGGGCAACGGCTCGGTGACCATCAAGGCCTATTCGGCCAATTCCAGAGGGATCGAGTTCAACGCCGGTGGCAGCGCTACCAACGGCACCGCCATCAAGGCCAATGGCATCCAGATCAGTGGCACCTCGGGTGGCAGCAACGATGGAATTTCCATCCTGAACAACGGTGCCGAATGGGTCTCCACCGGCAGCGGCAACGTGGTGGTCACCGGCAGCTCGGTTTCTTGGTCTGGCATCAATTTTCAGACCACCAACAATGTCAACATCACGTCGGCCAATGGCAACATCACCTTGACGGCCAGCAGCTCCAGCAGCACGGCCATCAACTATTACGGTGGCAACATCAAATCGACGGGGTCTGGGTCGATCACGCTGACGGGCAGCTCCAGCTCTTGGGCTGGCATCTACCAGCCCAATGCGATGACTTATTCGACCACCAGCGGCGACATCACCTTCAACGCCAGTGGCGGCGGCACCTACCATGCGCTGCAAATCGGGGGCGGCAACATCACCACCACCACGGGCAATGTGCTGTTCAAGGGGGTCAACACGGGCTCAGAAAAAGGGGTGTACTTCACTGGCGTGACCAACGTCACCACCGTGGGCGGCAACATCACCGTCAATGGCACAGGCAACTCGCAGGCCGGCATTCAGATGGATGCCGGCTTGAACCTCGACACCTCTCAGGGCGGTGGCAGTATCACCGTGTGCGGCACCTCCAACAATTACCTGGGTGTGTACGTCAGCGATGTCAACGCCGTCACCCTGACAGCCAAGAGCGCTGCCGGGGCCATCGCCATCGCGGGGACGGCGGGCGACGACAACCAAGGTGTCTTCATCTACAAAGGCAACATCAGCTCCACCACCGGGGCGATCAGTTTGAATGGCACGTCGGGCACCGGTACGGGCCTGGAGGTCAACCAGCTCGTCACCAACATCACCTCGACGAGCGGCAACATCTCGTTCACGGGACGCACCACCTCGGGCACCTGGGGGACTTATTACGTTGGCACAGAAATCAGCTCTGCGGGCAACATCTCCTTCGTCTCAGATGCGGGCATGCGGATCAACGCCAACGTGCGGTCTTATGGTGCAGGCAATGCCCTGGTGTTCAAGACCAACGGAGCCATCTGGAACTCGCAAACCCAGACCATTTCGACCAACAACGGCACCCTGGTGTTCTGGGCCAACGCCAATGGCAGCACAACAGGCCGCATCTTGTTTGAAAACGAGGTAGCCACCCTCAACACGGCCAATGGCAGCACGTCGCAAACCAGCGGTGGTGGCAAGCTCATCATCGGCGGTGGCACGGCGACCGACGCCAATGGTTACCCCACCGGGGCGGTGCAGTGGAATGCCGATTGGGCCATTGCCTTTGGGGGCGGCAGCAGCGGTTATGGGGTGATCAACACGGGCGGTGGCGACATCAGCATGCGGGGCAATGCCTCGGGCGGCACGGGCATCATCATCGACCGCACCACCAGCATCAATGCGGGCGATGGCAGCATCAGCCTCATAGGGGGGGGCACATCGACGGGATCCGCGATCTACCTCAACGCCTACAACGGGGCCTACAACATCACGGCTCGGGGCGACATCACCCTCCAGGGCAGCGGCGGTGCCTATGGCATCCGCTCTTATTACGACAACACCAACCAGGGCGGCACCATCCGCTCTACTGGCGGCAACGTCACGCTGACGGGCACGGGCACCAGCGAAGGCGTTTACCTCTACAGCAACAACACCGTGGTGGCCGACGTGGGCAGCCTCAGCGTCACTGGCAACTCCAGCACGCGAGGCATCGTGGCCAATGGCCAGTTTTTGGCGGGCACGGGCAACATCACGCTGTCCTCACCCCTGTCCAAAATCTGGATGACCGCCACCGTGGGCCAACTGGCCGGCAGCGTGGTGCCCAGCAGCACCAGCGACATCAGTGTCAGCGCCACCTCGTTGTTTGACGGGCAAGGCCCGACCTTCAACACCGCTGGCAACGTCACGCTCACCACCACCGAGTGGAACCTGGCCGGCGGCAAGATCGGCACCCCGGCCAACATCCGCATCCTGCCGCTGACCTCGGCGGGGTTTTCGAATGCGCTTTACACCAGCAACCTTGACCTGAACCCGACGATCAACGGTGTGACGTACACACCGCAAACCCTGACGGTGGGCAACGCGTCCAGCACCAGCGCGAGCTTGGTCTACCTGAACAGCAACATCACCGTCAACGGCGCCATCTCGGTCATCGGCGGCGGCGTGCAGGTCAGCCAGAACCTGACCAGCAGCACCGGCAACATCTGGCTCCAAGGCACCAGCAGCTCGGCCGATGTGTCAACGGCTTATGTGGTCAACGATTTCAAACAGATTGAGGCCAGCGCCGCAGGTTCCACACTCACGCTGCGAAGTGCACGCTCGGTGCTGCTGAGCTACGGTGGTATGTATGCGGGGACAGTGGTCTTGTGGTCGGGTTACAACAACACCAATACCTATGGTGTTGACACCGGAAAAGCATATTTCTACAAGGGCAGTCTCTGGATCGGTGGCAGCAGCAGTGTCGGCGGCAGCTTGCTCTGGCGTGGGGTCATGGTGGGTGATGGACCTGTGACCGGTGCAACACCTGTCAAATTGACGTACCTGTGGACGGGCGGTGACGTGTTGGTTTGGGCGGGTAACGGTTCGACACGCAATGGCATTTATGTACCTGAAGTGGTCACAAGCATTAATACCGGATTTAACGATGTCACTTTGATCACGCCTACCGTGACAACCGGAACTTCCTATCTTCTGGATGTCTCGAACGCTCGTACGTTTACCCTGACACCTGCCAGTGGAACGTTTGGCAACACTGTCTGGGGCGGTACGAATTATTTGGGTAGCTTCAGGCCGGATGCCACAGCGTTTAACGCTCTCGAAATCTCAGCGTCCAGTTGGACCATTGGGCGCTATGCGGGCATGAGTTATGCCAACGGCAGTGCTTATGTCTTGGGTAACTCAGGCAACCTGTCGTACAACGGCACGGGCACTTATGTCTTCACAGGTAATTTGTCTCTGTATGGCGGCAACCTGACCATCAACGCGCCCATTGCCCAGGACGCCAACAGCACCGTGGTGCTCGGTGGCAACACGCTGTCGAGCCAGTCGATCTCCGCCGGCAAATTGCTGCTGCGTGACGGCAGCTTCAACCTGAGCAACGTCAGCAACAGCGTGGGCACCTTGGCCGCCACCAATGTGACGTCGCTGAGCTATGTGAACAACGGCACGCTCACGCTGGGCAGCGTGGGGGGGGTAGACGGCATCACGGGCTCGGGCGCTTTGGCCATCAGCACGCAAACGGGCGATCTGGCACTGACCCAGTCCGTCAACACCAGCAGCACGGGCACCAGTGCGATCGTGCTGACCGCTGGTGCCACCGACGCCGTGGGCACCATCACGGGCGGCAACATCACTGTCTCGGGCAGTGGCGCGCTCGACACGCCGGGCCGTGCGGCGCTCTACACCGGTGGCCTGACCGGCAGTACCGGACTGACCACCTTGATCGGCAGCGGCAGTGGCAACTTCCGCTACAACAGCACGGCCGCATCCACCGGCTTCAGTCTCGCCCTGGGCAGCACGGGCGACTACGCCATCTACCGACAAAAACCTGTGCTCACGGTCACGGCCGACACCCAGAGCAAGGTCTATGGCAACTTCACCGGTGCGACCATCAGCCTGACCAGCGTCAACGGCGACACCTTAAGCCAGATTTTTGGCGCCACGGTACCGACGGCCACAGTGGCTGGCGCAGCCTATTCAACGTCGGGTAATCTGAGATACGGCAGCTACTCGGTCACGGCCAGCGGTGTGAGCAGCAACCAGCTGGGTTACGCCAATGCCACCTACAGCAACGGCATGATCTACATCAGCAAGGCCACGCTGACCTTGCCGAACGCAGTGGTGCTGGACAAGGTTTACAACAACAGCACGATCGCGACGGTGAGCTTGGGCACCGCATCGGGCAAGATCAGTGGCGATTTGGTCACGCTGTCTGTGGCAATTTCAAATTTCAGCAGCAAGAACGTGGCCAGCAACATGGCCGTGTCTGCCAGCTACAACAGCAGTGGGGCCGATGCGGGCAACTACGTTCTGACGCCCCCCACGTTGACCGGCAACATCACGCCGGCGACTGTCACCCTTTCGGCCACACAGCCGTACAGCGGCAGCACGGCGCTCAGCAACGTGACCATCGGCACCGGCGTGGCTGGCGAGACGCTGACCTACAGCGGTGCCACGGCCAACAGCAGCCATGTGGGCGCAGGCAATTTCATCAATGCCATCACCCTGGGCAACCAGAGCGGTGCCAACGCCACGGCGGGTGGCTTGGCCAGCAATTACCAGTTGCCGACCCTCAACGTCACCAAAGCCCCCGTCACACTGACGGCTGTCAACCTCACGCTCACGGCCACAGGCAACCTCAGCCGCGCTTACGACGGCACGACCAACATGAGCTTCGCGGCGGGCGACTACACCGTCAGCGGTTTGCTGGCGGGTGACAGCCTGACGCTGACCAACACAAGTGCGGCCCAGTACAACAACGCGCACGTGGCCAGCGCGGCCAATGTGACCGCGAACAACCTCACCCTTGCCAGCGTGGTTTCCACCAGCTTGGGGAGTTTGACCACCGACTACAGCTTGCAGACCAACAGCCTCAAGTGGGGCACAGGTGGGCAAAGCGGCACCAACGCCAACATCACCGCAGCTCCTGTGACGCTGACGGCCACCGGCAACCTCAGCCGTGTCTACGATGGTGCGGCCAACATCACCATCACGGCGGGAAATTACAGTGTCAGTGGGTTGGCCACGGGCGACAGCCTGACGCTGAGCAACCTGAGCACGGCGCTTTACAACAGCGCGCATGTGACCACCGCCACCAACGTGACCGTGAGTAATCTGACGATGGCCACCGTCACGGGCAACCGCACCAGCGTGCTGGGCGATTACAGCTTGCAAACCAACACCCTGGTTTGGGGCAGTGGGGGGCAAAGCGGTACCAATGTGAGCATCACCCCGGTCACGCTGACGGTGACGGGCTCCTTGGTGACGGCCAAGGTGTACGACGGCACCACCGCGGCCACCATGACCAACGGCACGGTGGTGGGCACCTTGGCTGGTGATGTGCTGGCACTCACACAGGTGGGCAATTTCAGCAGCGCCAACGTGGGCGGCACCGCTTGGGCGGTCACGGCCAACGAGTCGGTCGCTGTGACCAGCAGCAACCGCAGCAGTGTGGCGACCGACTACAGCGTGACGCAACCTGTGGGCCTGACCGGCAACATCACCAAGCGCACCGTCACGTTGAGCGCAACCCAAACCTACACTGCCGCCACGGCGCTGAGCAATGTGACGATTGGCAACCTGGTCGGCAACCAAACGCTGGGCTACATGAGTGCCACAGCCAACAGCAGTCAGGTGTCCAGCAACGGGGCCAACTTCATCACCGCCATCACCCTGACCAACGGGGCCAATGGAGGTTTGGTGGGCAACTACCAGTTGCCTACACTGAATTTGGCCAATGCGCCAGTCACCATCAACAAGGCGCCGCTGGGCATATCGGCCAACGGCACCTACAAGGGCAGCGCAACCTATGCCAACCTCAGTGGGGGCGCGGGCCTGATCCAGTACAACGGCACCATGGGGGGCGAAACCATCACGTCGGTGACGGTCACGGTGGCCAACGCCTCGGTGGTCGCGAACAACTACATCACCAGCATGACGGTGTTGGGCGGTACGGCCAACATGAACAACTACGTGTTGGGCAGCAGCTACAACGCGACATTGGGCAACACGCTCAACAGTTTCGTGATGGCCAAGGTCAACCTGGGCATCACCGCCAACAGCACCAGCACGCAATATGGCCTGGGCACCACACTGGGCACTACGGCATTCACCAGCACGGGACTGGTCAACAGTGAGACGATTGGCGGGGTCACGCTCACCAGCACCGGCAGTGCAGCCACGGCTGCAGTGGGCAGCTACAGCATCACGCCCAGCGCGGCCACGGGCGGCACCTTCACGGCCAGCAACTACAACATCACATACACCAACGGCACGCTGACGGTGACCAAAGCCCCGTTGACCTTGGCTGCTACCAACATCAGCCGTGCATATGGCGCAGCCAATCCCACCACCGACACGGTGAGGGTCACTGTGGGTGCGCTCTACAACACCGACGTGCTGGGCAACGCCACCGTGGCCGTCACGGCTGCAGCCAACTTGGCCGCAGGCAGTACGGCCAACATGACGTCCAGCAATGTGGTTTTCACCAGCGGTTTGGCCAGCAACTACAACATCAGCTACGCCAACGGCACGCTGACGATTGCCAAGGCCAATCTGACCATCACGCCCAATGCCAAGAGCACGCAGTATGGCTTGGGTAGCACGCTGCTGGGCTCGGCGTTCACCAGCACCGGTCTGGCCAACGGCGAGACGGTGGGCAGTGTGGTGCTGACCAGCACCGGCACGGCGGCCACATCGGCGGTGGGCAGCTACAACATCACCTCGGCCAGTGCAGCGGGAGGCACCTTCAATGCCAACAACTACAACATCAGTTACGCCAATGGCACGCTGACTGTGACGGCTGCGCCGTTGACGTTGACGGCCACCAATCTGACGCGCACCTATGGTGCAGCCAACCCCACTACCGACACGGTGGCGGTGACGGGCACGCTCTACAACGGCGATGCGGTGGGCAATGTCACCGTGAGCAGCGTCGCGACCAACACCACTGCAGCGCTGAACGTGAGCAACTTGACAGGTAGCGCGGTGGTGTTCACCAACGGCAGTGCCAGCAACTACAACATCACGTATGCCAATGGAACGCTGACGATTGCCAAGGCGAATCTGACCATCACGCCAAACACCCGCAGCACGCAGTATGGTTTGGGGACCACGATGGGCACCACGGCATTCACCAGCAGTGGCTTGGTGGGCAGCGAGACGATTGGCAATGTGACGCTGGCCAGCGCTGGCAGCGCCGTGACAGCCAATGTGGGGGCCTACAACATCACGGCAACCGGTGCCTCGGGCGGCAGCTTCAACATCAACAACTACAACGTCAGCTATGCCAACGGCACGCTCAATGTGACCGCTGCACCGCTGACCTTGACAGCGGCCAACCTGAGCCGCAGTTATGGGGCAGCCAACCCCACAATCGACACGGTGGCGGTGACTGGAACGCTCTTCAATGGCAACGCGGTGGCCAACGTGAGCGTGAGCAGCACGGCCAACAGTACCACCGCAGCTGGCAGCACAGCCAATCTAACAGCCAGCAACGCGGTGTTCAGCAACGGCACTGCCAGCAACTACAACATCACTTACGCCAATGGCACGCTGAGCATCAGCAAAGCGGCGCTGGGCATCAGTGCCAGCGGACTGTACAGTGGCAGCACCTCGGTCCAACCCACCAGTTTCACGCTCACCGGGCTGGTCAATGGCGAGACGGTCAGCAGCATCACCAGCCTGACCGTGAGCAATGCCAACGTTTCGGGCAACGGTGCCAACCGCATCACCACCATTGTGTCGGGTGGCGGCACGGCCAACATGGCCAACTACGCTCTGAGTGCAGGCTACAACGCGTCAGCCAACACCAGTACAACCAATGCCTTCACCATGTCCAAGGCACCGTTGACGGTGACCGCGGACAACGCGGCTATTTTTGTGTCGCAGGCGGTGCCGGGCAGTTACAACATCAGCTACAGCGGTTTTGTGGGGGGGCAAAACGCCTCGAACGCAGGTCTCACGGTGGGGTCGGTGAGCAACTCGGCCAGCAACGGTTCTGCTGCCGGCAGCTACGTGCTGACGCCTTCGGGCTGGAGTGCGGCCAACTACAACATCAGCCACGTCAATGGCAACTTCACCATCGTGCCGGCCAACCAGCTGATGGTGCAGGTGAGCAGCACCAGCACGACTTATGGCACGGGCATCAGCTATGCCAGCCCCACGGTGCAGTACATGGCCGGCAACGCCACCCTGGTGACGCTGACCCAGAGCCAGCAAAGCGGCAACACGTTCACCTTTGCCGATGGCAGCAGCGGTACCGTCACCTTCACCTTGGGCGCTGCCAATGCCAGTTACAGCACCAGCAACAACTTGGTGGCGGGCAGTTACCCGGTGGTGGGCAGCAACTTCAGCAAGACCAGCAACAACTTCAACGGCAACATCACCTACACCGGCAGCAGCACGGTCAGTGCAGCCGCGTTGACCGTCAACACCGGCAATGTGTCCAAGGTGTACGACGGCTCGACGTCGATGAGTGGGCTGACCATGGGTCTGAGCACGGTGGTGCCGGGTGATGTGGTCACGGTCAGTGGGTCTGGCAGTTTTGCGCAAGCTGGTGCAGGGTCCAATGTTGCCTACACAATTGCGGGCCTGGCGCTGGGCGGTGCCGATGCTGGCAACTACTACTTGACCGGTGGCAACAGTTTCAGCGGCACCAATGGGGTGATCACCAAGGCCCCCTTGACAGTCACGGCCAGCAACGTGAGCACCCAATACGGCCTGGGCACCACACTGCTCAGCGCCTCGTTCACGACCCAGGGCCTGGTGAGTGGTGAGACGATTGGCAACGTCACCTTGGCCAGCGCAGGCGCCGGAGCCTCCGCCAATGTAGGGGCCTACAACATCACAGCAGCCAATGCTTCGGGTGGAAGCTTTGACATCAACAACTACAACGTCACTTATGCCAATGGCACGCTCCGGGTGACGCCTGCGCCTCTGACGTTGACGATCGACAATCAGAGCAGGGCCTATGGAGCGGCCAACCCGGCCACAGGCAGTGTGACCCAGACCGCAGGCACCCTCTACAACGGCGATACCCTCGGGGGGGCCAACTTGAGCAGCACGGCCAATGCCAGCAGTGCCTTGGGCAACTACACACTCACCGCCACTGGCCAGACCTTCAGTGTGGGCAATGCAGGCAACTACAACATCACGCTTGTGGATGGCACGCTGAGCGTGAATCCGGCCAGTTTGACCATCACAGCCAACAACGCGAATGCCACTTACGGCCAAGGCACTGCGCTGGCCAGTTCGGCCTTCAGCAGCACTGGCCTGGTCAATGGTGAGAGCATCGGCGCGGTCACGCTCGCCAGCAACGGCATCGCAGCCTCGAGCGCGGTGGGCAGTTACAACATCACCGCTGCCAACGCCACAGGGGGCACATTCACGCCTGGCAACTACAACATCAGCTACGCCAATGGCACGCTGACCGTGAACCCGGCCAGCCTGACCATCACCGCCAACAGCGCCAGCAAGCAGTACGGCTCGGTCACCACATTCGCCAGCTCCGCATTCACGGCCAGTGGTCTGGTCTCTGGCGAGACGATCGATGCGGTCACACTGGCCAGCACTGGCAGTGTGGCTACGGCGCATGTGGGCAGCTACAACATCACGGCGGCCAACGCCACGGGCAGCAGCTTCACGGCCAGCAACTACAACATCAGCTATGCCAACGGTACCTTGACAGTGACACCTGCGCCGCTGACCGTGACGGTGAACAACCAGAGCCGTGCTTATGGCGCGGTCAATCCGGCCACAGGCACGGTGACCTTGAGCAACGGCACGCTGTACAACGGCGACACACTCAGTGTGGCCAACCTGAGCAGCACAGCCAACGCCAGCAGCGCCGTAGGTCACTACACGCTCACAGGCAGCGGCCAGACCTTCAGCGCAGGCAACGCTGGTGACTACAACATCAGCTACGCCAATGGTTCTTTGGCGGTGTCTCCGGCGAATCTGGTCATCACGGCCAACAACGTCAGCAAAACCTATGGTCAGGTGCTGGTGTTCACGGGCACAGAGTTCAGTGCGACAGCCTTGCCCAACGGTGAGACTGTGAGCGCAGTGAACATCTCCAGCACGGGGGCTGCAGCCAATGCAAGCGTCAACGGTGGCATGGGTTATCCGGTTGTGGCGAGCAATGCCAGCGGTGCCAATGGCTTTGTGGCCAGCAATTACAACATCAGTTACGCCAACGCAAGCCTCACGGTGAACCCTGCGCCCTTGGGCATCAGTGCCAGCGGTGTGTACAGCGGCAGCACACGGGTGACGCCGACGGCCTTCACCGTGACCGGATTGGTCAACGGCGAGAGCATCGACAGCGTGGGCTCCTTGGTGGTCAACCACGCCAGCGTGGCCAGTGCCAACCGCGTCACTGCCATCAATGTGGCCAGCGGTACAGCCGACATGGGCAACTATGTGCTCAACACCAGTCAGAACCCCACAGCGGGCACCGCCACCACCAACAACTTCAGCATGGCCAAGGCCCCCCTGGTGGTGCAGGCCGACAACATGGCCATGTTCATTGGCGACACCTTGCCAGTCAGCTACAACGTGAGTTACCGAGGTTTTGTGAACGGCGAGACCGCCAGCACGGCCAGCGGACTGAGCGTGGGCACGGTCAGCAACAGCGCAGGCAGCAACGCCAGCGCTGGCGCTTACACCCTCACGCCTGCAGGTTGGAGCGCTGACAACTACAGCCCGAGTTATGTCAGCGGCAGTTTCTCTGTCGTTGCAGCCAACCAGCTGATGATCCAATCAGGCGCACTCACGGGGACATATGGCAATCCGACCACGCTGGCCCCGCTGTCGGTGCAGTACAAGTCCAGCGGTGGGCCGGTGGTCAATCTCACGTTGGGCAGCAGTCTGGGCAACAACAGCTACCTTTACAACGACCCCTATGGTGGCTCGGTCACTTTCACACTGAGTCCGGCCAATGCCAGCTTCAGTGGCAGCGGCAACCTCAAGGCCGACAGCTACCAGATGTTCGGCACAGTGAGCAACGTGACCGGTGCCAACTTCAATGGCACAGCGGTATACACCGGTTCATTGGCGGTGGCACCCCTGGCTGTGCAGGTCAGCAGCAGCCAGGTGAGCAAGGTGTACGACGGCTCGGCAACCATGAACGGTTTGGTGCTTGCCTTCAACCCCGTGGCGCTGGCGGGTGACAATGTTTCGGTCACCGGTTCTGGCGCCTTTGCATCACGCAACGTGGGCAGCAACTTGAGCTACACGATCTCTGGCCTGTCACTGTCGGGTGCAGATGCCAGCAACTATGTGCTGTCGGGTGGCGCGAGCAGCTTCAGTGGTACCAACGGTCAGATTTTGGCAAAGACGGTGATCCTCACGCCGCAGGCTGTCAGCAAGGTCTATGACGGCAATACATTGGCAACGGCCAATCTGAGCCAGTTCAGCAGCCAGCTGGGGGTGGCAGGCGACACAGTGACGGCGATTGCCTTGAACTTTGATGACAAGAACGTCGGCACGGGTAAAAACCTGACACCCAGCGGGGTGGTCATCAACGATGGCAACGGTGGCAACAACTACAACATCGTCTATGCCAATGCCAGCTTGGGCACGGTCACGCGTTTGAACTCCGTGAGCTGGGTAGGCGGGGTCACGGGCAACTGGTTCGACCCTGCCAATTGGGTGGGCGGCGCGGTGCCAGATCTCTCGAACGTGGCCAATGTGCTGATTCCTTCTGGCGTGACGGTGAGTTTCAACAACACGGTCACGGCACCCGCGCAAAGTGGTCCGGTGAGCATCGACAGTCTGGGGGGGGCTTCGGGCAGCCTGTCTCAGTCTGCGGGTACGCTTAACGTGGGTGCTGGGGGCATCTCGCTGACCACATTGGTTCAAACAGACGGTACCCTCACCAGCCTGGGACCGGTCAACCTGAGCGCATTCGTTCAGCAAGGGGGGACCACCACCGTGACGGGTAACGCCACTTTGGGCGCCTTGACCCAGGATAACGGCACCCTGACGGTGGGTGGCAGCATGACCGTCAACAGCAATTTGACACAGACGGCAGGCAACACCACCGTGACAGGCAACACCACGGTCGCGGGCAACACCACGGTCTCTGGCAACACCACCACGGGCAACCTGAGCACGACCAACGCCAACGTGACCGGCGGAAACACCAATGTGACGGGCAACAGCACGACGACGGGCAACCTGAGCGTCACGGGTGGCAACGTCACGGTAACGGGCAGCACCATGGCGGGCAACCTGAGCATCAACGGTGGCAACACCTCTGTGGGGGGCAATACCACGGTACAAGGCGACGCCAGCTTGTCGGGCAACATCACAACGGGCAACCTGACTGCGACCAACACCAACGTGAGTGGCGGCAGCACCAATGTGACGGGCAACAGCACGACCACGGGCAACCTGAGCGTCACGGGGGGAAACGTCACGGTAACGGGCAGCACCACGGCGGGCAACCTGAGCATCACCGGTGGCAACACCTCTGTGGTGGGCAATACCACGGTGCAAGTCAACGCCAGCTTGTCGGGCAACATCACAACGGGCAACCTGAGTACGACCAATACCAACGTGAGTGGCGGCAGCATCAATGTGACGGGCAATAGCACGACCACGGGCAACCTGAGCGTCACGGGGGGCAACGTCACCGTGACCGGTAACACGACGGCGGGCAACCTCACGGTGTCGGCAAGCAATGGCTCTTCGCCAGGTGCGTTGGCCACCGGCAACCTGACTACGACCAACACCAACGTGACTGGCGGCAGCACCACTGTGACGGGCAACAGCACGACCACGGGCGACCTGATCATCACAGGGGGCAACGTCACCATGACCGGTAACACGACGGCGGGCAACCTGAGCATCACCGGTGGCAACACTTCTGTGGGGGGCAATACCACGGTGCAAGGCGACGCCAGCTTGTCGGGCAACATCACAACGGGCAACCTGACTGCGACCAACACCAACGTGAGTGGCGGCAGCACCAATGTGACGGGCAACAACACGACGACGGGCAACCTGAGCGTCACGGGGGGCAACGTCACCGTGACCAGTAACACGACGGCGGGCAACCTCACGGTGTCGGCAAGCAATGGCTCTTCGCCAAGTGCGTTGGCCACCGGCAACCTGACTACGACCAACACCAACGTGAGTGGCGGCAGCACCACTGTGACGGGCAACAGCACGACCACGGGCGACCTGATAATCACAGGGGGCAACGTCACCGTGACCGGTAATACCACGGTGGGCAACCTCACGGTGTTGGGCGGCCAGATCAATTCGCAAGGTGCATTGAGCATCAACAACCTGAGTCAGAGCAACGGCACGCTGACGACAGGGGGCAATTTGAGCGTGAGTGGCAGTCTGACCCAGTCGGGGGGGACTTCTACTGTGGCTGGCACCGCGACATTGCCGAGCAACAGTTCGTCGCCCAATACGCCACCTGTGGACGGCAACACCACCACCTCAGGTAACACCACCACCTCGGGCAATACCACGACCTCGGGTAACACCACGACCTCGGGCAATACCACGACCTCGGGTAACACCACGACCTCGGGCAATACCACGACCTCAGGCAACACCACGACCTCAGGCAACACCACGACCTCAGGCAACACCACCACCTCGGGCAACACCACGACCTCAGGCAACACCACCACCTCGTGCACCACCACGACCTCAGGCAACACCACCACCTCAGGCAACACCACAACCTCAGGCAGTGCCCCGTTGATGCACCAAAACACGAAAGTGGAGGGCGGCACCTTGTTGTTCCCACCGTTGCCCAAGCTTGAAGAAAAGGGACAAAACGAGTTGCCTGTGGTGGAACACAAAGACGACAAGGACGTAGCAGCACCTCAGCGCCCATTGCCGGCAGGCAAGAAAGCGCCAGAGCCCACAGGGCAGACGGTGGTTCAGGATGCTGCACGGCTCTTGATCATCAACCAACAGCCATCCAAAAAGGTCGAATAAACCATGGTGTTTCAACTCGAAGAATTTGAGCACCTGGCCTACAGTCGGCAGCACGAGTTGGCTGCCCGAATGCTGCTGAGCTTGCTGAGCATTCTGGACAACAGCTACGGTGTACCTGGTGCGCAGTACCAGGCCATGCCTTTGCTGGCTGTCGTTCCAGGGCAGCGCGAAGCGCATGTGGGGAACCGCCTGGCTGCGGCCATATCGTGCTTGTTTTCTGACAAGCATTTTCACTTTTCCCCGCAGAGCCTGGTGACCTTGTTCGGGCTGCAACGCTGGTTTGCCAGCATCTTCGGCTCCACTGATTTCATCAACGCAGACCATGTGGTGCGGGCACTCAACACCGCTGGCAAGGGTAATCTGAACCAACTGGAGATCCAGTCAGCCGATTTGCCCAAGTTTTGCCTGCTCTATCTGCCCGAGTCGGAGATCGTGTTGGAGATCGATGCACTGTACAAGGTCAACAAACAGCTGGCAGTGTCGCTGGGCTTGTCCTTGCTGTCACCGCGTTTTCTGGGCTCAGTGCAGGCACATGGCAAACGAGAAACACTGTTGCCTTGGTTGACCGAAAAGTTGCCCGAGATCGAGAATCTGGAAGCCTTGCCCTTTGGGATCATGCACGATGTGTACATGCACTGCAGCTATGCAGACCGGCCTGACAAGCATGCGATCAAAGGCTCGATCAATGTACTGATTCGCCGATGGATGGCGCAGCAAAAGCTCACCCCGCTGAACACAGCGGTGAGCATTCCGGCCGAGGGCGGTAAGCCCGTGATGCTGGTGGTGATGGAGTGGTTCAATGCTGGGCATTCGATTTACCGCACCCACTCGCGCACGCTTGAAGCAGCGCGGGCGCTGTTTCATGTGGTGGGCATGGGCCTGGCCAATGCCACCGATGCGGTGGGGCACGCGGTGTTTGACGAATGGGTGGAGATCAAGCCCGGGAACTTGCAGGACCAGATTCGCCAGATCAGAAGGGTGGCCAGTGACCGCCAGGCGCAGATTTTTTACATGCCCAGCGTGGGCATGTTCCCGCTGACCATGATGTTGACCAACATCCGCCTAGCACCTGTGATGGCCATGGCTCTGGGGCACCCCGCGACCACGCACTCACCTGTGATGGACTATGTGGTGGTCGAAGAGGACTATGTGGGCGACCCAGCCTGCTTCAGCGAGGAGCTGCTGATTTTGCCCAGCGATGGCATGCCGTACCGCCCCTCTGGGCTGGCCAGCCAGACACCGTTGCCGCCGCTGATCCGTGAGGCACCTGAGCGGGTGGACATCTGCGTGGCCGCTTCAGCCATGAAAATCAACCCGGGATTTTTGCTCGCGTGCCAAGAGATCGCTCGGCGCAGCAAGGTGCCGGTGCATTTTCATTTTGCAGTGGCGTTTGCGCAGGGCATGGTGCATGCGCAGATCCGGCGCGTGGTGGGCAGCTTTCTGGGCGAGACAGCCACGGTTTACAGCCACCGTGGCTACACCGAATACATGGACATCGTGCGCAGTTGTGACATGTTCATCAATCCGTTTCCGTTTGGTAACACCAACGGCATCATTGACTGCGTCACGGCCGGGCTGGTGGGCATTTGCAAGACTGGCATGGAAGTCAATGAGCACATTGACCAGGGCCTGTTCGAGCGCTTTGGCCTGCCGCACTGGCTGGTGGCCACCGACACCGAGGGCTACATCAAGGCCTGTGTCAAGCTGGCTGAAAACCACGCGCTGCGCAGCGAACTGCGTCGCACGCGCAGCGGTCCTGACAAAGTGCAAAGCATTTTCCAAGGGCGGCCCGAGATCATGGGCCAGAAGTTCATGGCGGCCTTGATCCGCAGGTCAGAGACTTCCGCCATGCTGGATGCAGCATGAAAAGGCTCGCCGAGCTGCTGGGCCTGCAGCGCCTCACGCGCGTGGTGGACATTGGCGCCAGCCCGATCGATGGCGTGCCGCCCTACAAAGGGCTGCTGGACGCCGGGCTGTGCCATGTGACGGGCTTTGAACCCCAACCGGAGCAGTTGGCTCAACTCCATCGCAGCAAGGGACCTCATGAGCGGTACTTGCCCTGTGTGGTGGGTGACGGCGCAGAGCACTCGCTGCAGTTGTGTCGATCGGTGGGCTTCACCAGTTTGTTGGAGCCTGACCCCGCATCCTTGGCCTTGTTTGAGTTTTTTCAGCCTCTGGGTCAGGTGTTGGCGCGTGAGCATGTGCAGACCCGCAGGCTCGATGACATTGGCGAGATCGAGGCCATCGACTTTCTGAAAATCGACATCCAGGGCGGTGAGTTGGCGGTGTTCAAGAACGGTCACAACAAATTGGCACAGGCGGTGTTCATTCAGACCGAGGTGTCGTTTGTGACGCTTTACAAAGACCAGCCTGCCTGGGGTGAGGTGGACCTGGAGTTGCGTGCGCAGGGGTTCATGCCGCACAGCTTTGCCAACATCAAGCGTTGGCCCATGGCACCAGCCGTGATTGACGGTGACCCGGCCAAGCCGCTGAACCAGCTGCTCGAAGCCGATGTGGTCTACATCCGCGATGTGCGTGACATGGGCACGCTGAGCGACGAGCAATTGCGTCACATGGCATTGATTGCGCACGTTTGTTACGGCTCCAGAGATTTGAGCTTGCGCTGTCTGATCGCTTTGCAACAACGAAAAGCCGTGGCCGAGGATGCTGTGACGCAGTACCTGGCCCTGCGCTGAATATGTATTTTTTGAAGGAATCCAAACATGAAGAAAATCCGAGCCATCGTGCCCTTTTTGGCAGTCTTTTGCTGCGTCAATGCGGCCTTGGCGGCACCTCCTAAAGCCACGGCGGCCGACAAGGTGTCTATAGAAAAATCAGGCGCCGAGACCAACCGCGATGTGGCACGCGTCAATGACGAGGGCGTGTCTGTGGCCTTGTTCGAGTTGGCGCTCAAGGACCAGCTGCGCGCGGGTGTGCAAGACAGTGCGGCCTTGCGCGAAGGCATTCGTCGCGAGTTGGTGCTGCAAACCTTCTTGGCGCAGCAAGCGGTCAAGCAGCGCCTGGACAAAGCAGGCGATGTGCAACTGCGCACCGAGGCAGCACGCAAGTCGGTGCTGACGGCGGCTTGGCAGCAGCAGTGGCTGCAAGACAATCCGGTCAGTGACACCGAGGTGCAAGCCGAGTACGCGGCGCTGGCGACGCGCTCGGGTGACAAGGAGTACCAGATCCGCCAGGTGGTGCTGCGCGATGAAACCTCTGCCCATCTGGTGCTTGAGCAAGTCAAGGGCGGTAAAAAGCTCGAAGACTTGGCCCGCAGTTATTCGATCGACGCAGCCAGCAAGGCCGAGGGCGGTCTGATGCCCTGGGTGAATGCCGGCGTCCTGGTGACCCCCTTGGGCGAGGTGGTGAGCAAAGCCAAGGTCGGGCAGATGGTGGCCGAACCCGTCCGGACGGCGGTGGGCTGGCATGTGCTCGAGCTGGTAGCCGAGCGCCCGTTTGCCTTGCCACCGCTGGAGCAGATCAAACCGCAACTGCAGCAATCGCTGGCCCAACGCAAGCTCGAAGCGGCCATTCAGACTGAAATCAACAAGGCCAAAATCCAGCTTCGTTGATGGGGTGAAATTATTGTTTTGTTGTTTTTGTTGTTTTTGTTGGTTTGTGTTGGTTTTGATAAATGTGATTCTCTATCGTCAGCGCCATTCAAGTTCAACATGAGGTGCGACGAATGCATGCAAACCAAAAATCCGGGCTGGCTGCAGCCCTGCTGATGTCGTTCTGGGGAACCGCTGCCTGGGCTCAGGCGACCCCCGACGCCGGTGCAATACAGCGACAAATCGAGCAAGATCTCAAAGCCGCACCCGTCCAAAAAACACAGGCTGTGCCCAAAACAGCACGCGCCCTGGGCCCTGCACGCGAGGGTGCCACGGCCTTGTCTGTTGAGCGGTTCGCCTTTGAAGGCAACACCCGCCTGAGCGCCGAGCAACTCGCTGCCATCGTTGCCCCATACCAGGGCCGCCAGTACGACCTGGACCAATTGCGCCAGATCGCAGATGTCGTGGCCGATGCCTATCGCGACGCAGGCTGGCTTGTGCGCGTGAGTCTGCCCAAACAAGAGGTCAAAGACGGCGTGGTGACACTGCGCGTTGTCGAAGCCGCCTTTGGTAAGACCATTGTGCAAGGTCGCCAGAGCCGGGTAGACCCGACCACGCTGCAAGCCATGGTCGATGCCGCGCAGGCCAGCGGTCAGCCCGTGCAGGCTCAAAGCATTGACCGCGCCTTGCTGCTGCTCGACAGTATTCCTGGCCTCAATGTGGTGGGCAACCTGATTGAAGGCGAGCAGCCTGGTCAGACCGACCTGCTGCTGGGCGTGGCCGACCGCGCGGCTGTCAATGGCGACGTCAGCCTGGACAACAACGGCTCCCGCTCGACAGGCTCCAACCGTGTGCTGGCCAACCTCAGTGTTAACAGCCCGCTTGGCATGGGCGATCAGCTTCAGTTGACGGCCCTCAAAACACAGGGCAGCGACTTCGAGCGCTTGGCCTGGACCGTCCCTGTGGGCTTGAACGGCCTGCGTGCCGGTGTGCATGCCACGCGCCTGGCCTACAGCCTGGTGGGTGACTTTGCCAGCCTCAACGCCCATGGCTCGGCGGTGTCCAGCGGCCTGGACCTGAGCTACCCGTGGTTGCGCAGCCAGAGCAGCAATGTTTACCTGTTGGCCAACTACGACGCCAAGCGCTTTGACAACAACGCCAACGGCGCCAGCGCATCGCACTACGGCATTGACGTGCTGAACCTGGCGATCAGTGCCAGCCAGAACGATGACTGGCAGGGCGGTGGCATCAACAATTACTCGCTGGGTTTGAGCCAGGGCCAAGTCAAGCTCGGGGGCTCAGCCAACCAGAGTGCTGACACCAGCGGCCCCGCCACAGCGGGCAGCTTCAGCAAGCTGCGTGCAGGCCTGAGCCGCCTGCAAGCCATCACCCCCAGCTTGAGCGGCTATGTGGCATTCAACGTGCAGCGCGCCAACAAAAACCTGGACTCCAGCGAACGGCTGTACTTGGGTGGTTCAGGTGGCGTGCGTGCCTACCCCACCAGCGAAGGCGGTGGCGCCGAGGGGCAGCTGTTGACTGCCGAGCTGCGCCAGCAGTTGGCCGCCAACCTGACCTTGACCGGTTTTTATGACCACGGTCAGGTCAAGGCCTTCAAGCACAACGCATGGGTCAATGGCTCTGGCAACCTGAACTCGGGCAGTGCTCCCAACGACATCACGCTCAAGGGCTACGGCGTTTCGCTGGCCTGGACCCCTCTGGCCAGCACCGAGCTGCGTGCCACGCTGGCACACCGCATTGGCACCAACCCCCTGGCCACCACCGGCACCGGCGCAGACGGTGACGGCACCCTCAAGCTCACCCGCCTGTGGCTCAACGCCACCTACTCTTTTTAAGGCAGTACCACCATGAACGGACACGCTACTCTCAATCGTTTCTATCGCCTGGTCTGGTCCTGCGTCACCCAGGGCTGGCATGTGGTTTCTGAGGCCACACGCGGCAAAACCAAAGGCGGCCGCACCAGCAGCCGAGTCACAGGTGCATTGGCCAGCGTGGCACTGGCTGGCATCGCCAGCATGGCCCACGCCCAGCAGGCACCGCCAGCGGTCAGCCAGCTGCCCACGGGCGGTGCTGTGGTGCGTGGCACGGCCAGCATCGGCCAGACCAGCACGGCCCAATCTGCGGCCATGACCATCAACCAAAGCAGCCAGCGCGCAGTCATCAACTGGAACAGCTTCAACGTGGGCCAGAACGCCAGCGTCACTTTCAACCAGCCCAATGCGCAGGCGGTGACGCTCAACCGCATTGCCGACCAGAATCCCAGCCAGATCTACGGCCAGATCAACGCCAACGGACAGGTGTTTCTGAGTAACCCGAGCGGCATCTACTTCTCGCCAACCGCGCAAGCGAACGTGGGTGCGCTGACCGCCACCACACACAGTGTGGGTGACGACGACTTCATGGCCGGCAACATGGCGTTCAGCCGCAACGGCGCCACCGGCGCCGTGGTCAACGAAGGCCGCTTGAACGCGGCGCTGGGTGGCTACATTGCGCTGCTGGCACCCGAAGTGCGCAATGCAGGCGTCATCGTGGCGCAAGCGGGCACTGTGGCGTTGGCTGCGGGTGAGGTCATCACGCTCAACTTCAACGGCAGCACCGGCTTGGCTGGCATCACCACCACGCCCAGCACCATTGCCAGCTTGATTGAAAACAAACAAGCCGTGCAAGCTCCGGATGGCCAGATCATTTTGTCGGCCGTGGCGCTGAACAAGCTGCAGGCCGGCGTGATCCGCAACAGCGGCAGCCTGGAGGCCAGCAGCATCAGCAACAAGGGCGGCGTCATCACCTTGGAAGGTGACGACATCACCCTGACCAGCACCAGCCGCATCAACGCGAGCGGCGCCACAGGCGGCGGCAACGTGCTGGTGGGCGGCGACTGGCAAGGCAGCGGCAACCTGCGCCAAGCCACCAAGGTCAGCATGGAAGCAGGTGCCACCATCGACGCCAGCGCCACCCAGCAGGGGGACGGCGGTAAAGTGGTGCTGTGGAGCGATGTGCACAGCAACGACAGCGTGACGCGCGTGGCGGGCAGCATCAAGGCCGAAGGCGGTGCGCAAGTCGGCAACGGTGGCAAGGTAGAAACCTCTGGCCATGTACTGCACGTGGACAGCACGGCCAGCGTGTCGACACTGGCCAAGACAGCGGGCGTCAGCGGCGAATGGTTGTTGGACCCGACAGACCTCACCATTGGGGGTACCGATACCAATATGGTTCACATGCTTGTCAACGGCGGAACCTTGGACAATTGGAATCCCGATCCAAACAATGCCATTGCATCCGTCATCAGTGTCGGCACCCTTAACGCAGCATTGGCCGCCACTGATGTCAACATCACGACATTTAGCGGAGGAAACATCACAATCTCTGGAAACGTGGTTTTCCCATCTGTCGATGGTCGGCGTCTGTCCTTAACAGCAAACGGCGGCATTCTAGGTTCAGGCGGCATTGACACGGGGGCCAATGCAACAATACTCACACTTAGATCTAGCAGTAATTCCGTTTACGATGGCATCATTTCGGGTAGTGGTAGCGTGGTTAAGACAGGTGTAGCCACACTCACACTTAGTGGCAACCATACCTACACAGGTGGGACAACGGTTGGGACGGGTGGTTTGACTGTGACGGGTACGCTGTCCAACACCACTGCCTTGACGGTCAACAGTGGTGCTACTTACACGGTGAGTTCAAACGATACGATTGGATCGATTGCCGGCGCAGGGTCGATCGTCATCTCAACCAACAATTCTTTGACGGCTGGTGCTGCCGCGAACACCACCTTCAGTGGTGTCATCAGTGGCAGCGGTAGTTTCACAAAGTCAGGCACGGGTACGCTGACGTTGAGCGGCCCCAACACCTATACAGGCAGCATGTCCGTGAGCGCCGGTACGTTGGAGGTCACTGGGTCTCTGGGCCACCTCAGTCTGGTTAACGTGCAATCTGGCGCCACCTATGCTGTGAAGGCCAACACCACCACCACTGCGATTCGTGGGACGGGTCTTATTGTTATTGACGCCAGCAAGACCCTCACATTGGACAGTTCATCGCAAATCCCAAACAATTTTATGGGCGTGATAAGCGGTGCGGGCGATTTGACGATCGCAAGTGGCACGCATTTGTTTTTTGGCACAGAAACCTACACCGGCGTCACGACCATCAACAGCGGTGCGACTTTGGCCCTGGGTAATGCATCGATGATGGGGCCAGATGGTGCGTTGGCCAGCGCCAGCAATATTGTTGTCAACGGCACGCTGATTTTTGATTTGACTGCTCCAACCTCGGTTGCCAATGCGATATCGGGTACGGGTTCCATCCACAACGATGGTCCGGGCACAACTACACTGACGGGATCGGTGACCAACACTGGCACAAATGTTGTGGCTCCAACCGCTGGTGCTTTGTGCATTGGGACTTGTCCGGTGTCGTTTTCCCTCTCTGCGCAAACCACACAAAGCCAAGTTCAAGCCATCACCCAGTCGCAAATTTCGGGATTGAGCACCAGTGATGTGCAGGGCCTGACGACAACGCAAATTGGTTATTTGACACCCACGCAGGCGGGCTACTTTTCGGCAGCGCAACTGCAGCTGTTGAATTCAACGCAAGTCCAGGCGTTGAATACCACGACATTGCCCTCAGCCAATGTGGGCGTGATCGCCTCATCTCTGAGTTCATCGCAAGTGCAGGCCTTGAGCGCCAGCCAATTGACAGGGTTGACCTCTACGCAAGTGGGTGTGGTGCTGTCGTCCTTGACCTCGGCGCAAGTGGGTGCGTTGGGATCGGCATTGACCTCGGCGCAGGTGCAGTCCCTGAGCGCTGGTCAGTTGAGCGGACTGACTTCAACGCAAGTGGGTGTGGTGCTGCCATCTTTGACCTCGGCGCAAGTGGGCAACTTGGCCGCGACCTTGAGCTTGGCGCAGGTGCAGACCTTGAGCCCGGGACAGTTGACTGGGTTGACCTCTGCGCAAGTGGGTACTGTGCTGCCGTCTTTGACATCGGCGCAAGTGGGCACGCTTGCCGCGACTTTGACATTGGCTCAAGTTCAAGCTTTGTCGCCAACCCAGATGGGGAGCTTGTCCCCAACTCAAGTGGGGGCGATGGTGACCTCTTTGTCGGTCGCGCAAGTGGCGGCGCTCAGCACCTCGCAGATCGATGGTTTGAGCTCGGCGCAATTGGCGTCACTGAGTTCGGGGCAATTAGCTGCTTTCACGCCAGCGCAGTTATCGGCCATTGCTCCGGGTCAGCAGTCCATCATCCAGACTTTGGTGACTGTCAGCAACAGCAACAGCAACAGCAACAGCAACAGCAACAGCAACAGCAACAGCAACAGCAACAGCAACAGCAACACGCCACCGCCAGCACCTGTGCTGACCGCGTCGGATCTGGCGGCGATGAATCCTACCCAAATTGCGGCCTTGTCACCAGGTGATTTGGCTGCCCTGGACGCTTCTCAGTTGTCGGGGCTGACGGCTTCGCAGTTGGGCACGCTGAGCAGCATGCAGCTGTCTGCCCTCTCAGCCAGTCAGATGGCCGTGCTTGGTGCCGCACAGTTGCGTGGTTTGTCATCTGCGCAGCTGGGAGGCTTGAGCTCCGCGCAGCTGGGCGCGTTGACGGCGTCGCAGGTGACTGCGCTAGGTGCCGCGCAGTTGACGGGCTTGTCTGCAGCACAACTGGGTGGTTTGAGTGGTGCACAACTGGGCGCCTTGTCTGCCACCCAGGTGGCAGCGCTGGGTACGGCCCAGCTGGCGGGCTTGTCGGCCACCCAACTGGGTGCGATGAGCAGCGCGCAGTTGGGTGCTTTGTCAGCCAGCCAAGTGGCCGCATTGGGCACGGCTCAGCTGGCCGGCTTGTCGCCCACGCAGTTGAGTGGCTTGAGCAGTGCGCAACTGGGTGGGCTGACGGCTACACAAGTGGCTGCTCTGGGCTCGGCGCAGTTGGCCGCATTGTCGGCTACGCAAGTGGCCGGCCTGACCAGTACGCAGTTGGGCGCCTTGACTGGGACCCAGGTGGCTACGCTTGGGTCGACCCAGCTGGCGAGTCTGTCGGCTGCGCAGGTGGGTGCATTGGGCAGTGCGCAATTGGCGGCTTTGACGCCGACGCAGCTGTCTGCATTGGGCTCTGCGCAGTTGGCAGGCCTGTCAGCTTCACAGTTGGGTAGTTTGAGCCGAGCGCAGTTGGGTGCATTGACTGCAGTGCAGGTGTCAACACTGAGTACAGGGCAATTGGCTGGCATATCGGCCTCGCAATTGGGCGCGTTGGGCAGTACGCAGTTGGCGGCTTTGACGCCGTCGCAGGTGTCTGCATTGGGTGTTGTGCAGTTGGCCGGTTTGTCGGCAACGCAGCTGGGCACGTTGAGCGCGCTACAACTTGGTGGGTTGACAGCCAATCAGCTTTCTTCGCTGGGGGCATCACAGCTTGCAGGCTTGAACGCTGCGCAAGTGGGCGCACTCAGCACGGCTCAGCTGGCAGCTTTGGCGCCCAGTCAGGCGAGCGTTTTGAATGCATCGCAGTTGTCGGGCTTGACCGCTTCGCAGATCCAGGGCCTGAGCAGTGCCCAGGTGGGGCAGATGGCGCTGTCGCTGACGGGTGGTCAGCTGGCTGCTCTAAGTGCCGGGCAGTTGAGTGCCGTGTCCGGCAGCTTGGTCATTCACTTGAGCTCCTCCCAGCTGGGCGGGGTACTGGGTGGCTTGAACAGCAACCAAGTGTCGGCATTGACGCCTTCACAGCTGGGCGGATTGACGGCCAGTCAAGTGGGGAGCATGGGCATCAATCAGCTGGGCAGCTTGGGCTCGGAGCAGGTGGCAGCCTTGACGCCGGCACAGCGAGCGGGGCTCTCTGTGGGGCAAAATACTTTGTTGTCGTGGCGCAGTGCCGCTGGCGGTAATGCCAATACCCAAGGCGGTAGCATGACGACGACGGTGAGCCCTGCAGCTCAGCCCAATGCGGTGCCTGTGGCCCCAGTGGTTCAAGCGGTTGTGGTCACTTTGCCGCCCAGTCAGGTGGTCAGCCTCTCGCCAACGCAGGTGAGCAATCTGAGTGCTTCGCAAGTACAGGTCATCACACCATTGCAGCTGTCGGTGTTGCAACCACAGCAGATCGCTGGGTTGACGGTGGACAACCTGGGGCGTCTTTCGGTCGAGCAGCTGGGGGCGTTGAGCGTTACGCATTTGCAGGCACTTTCGCCAGCGCAAGTATCAGGCTTGGGGTTGCATCAGATTCAGGCACTCACACCTGAAAAGGCTCTAGCACTGACGCCTGCTCAATTGCAAAACTTGTTGCCAGAGCAGATGGCGGTGGTCACGCAGGTCAGAGCTGGAAACGCGGAAGCTCAAGGCGGCGCTTCGGTTGCCTGCGGCCAAGACGCCTCTAAGGGTTGTGCCGCAAGCAAGTAATTGCAATGGCAATGGCAATTACGGAGACTGCCATTGCATATTTCCATTTCATGAATCAGGAGAGCGTCACAGAATGCTGGAGCTATTTCCGACTGCAACCCCCAAGAGCTTGAACCTGATTACAAAGTTGTTCGGTCAACACTTTCATGTCTACCGAAATACTGGTCACCTGCGTACAAAGTTTGGCTATTCCCATACATAACCTTTTTGTGTCTTTTATTGTCGGTTTTGGGGCGGGCGTGTCTGTACAGCCATCCCTAGACCGGTCGTTCATGTTCGCTCATGCAGGGATTGCCTGCGTGGTACGTCGAGTTTGCAGTATGGAGAGTAAAGCGGTCATCGGAGTCATTCCTTGTTGAATTTCCGGTAGTGATCGCAGCAACCATGCCAGTCGATTAATGCGAATGGCCCCATGTCATACTGGAGCGGTAATTAGCACGGTCTAAGTAAACGACAACTACTGGCCGGTACACGTTGCTCAGATGGAACAGCACGATGTCTGCTTCCGCTGGAGGCTGTGTGATAACTCGCAAAGATCTCGCTGAACACGGGCGTAACTAGCAGTTTTGCGGATTTCTCCGGATTGGCCACATCTGCGACCCGTCAAATTGATCTTGGAGCCTCCTCTGGGCCGCAATTTGGTCCTGCGACGACCGTAAAAAGTGCTTATGCACCCATCAACCGCATTACGTTCCTGGTTCCCTCGAAACCCAAGATGCTGAGGACACGTTTGAAGTTGTATGCCAGCACGTTCGGCCTCTAGCTTGGCCTGGTGAACGGCACGTAGCCTGTGACATCCGCGATCCGAGATAAACCAAAAAATACCCATTTCTATCCATTCTTGGGTTGGGCACCCTTTAAATGGGTGTTAATGGGTGTATTATTGGTCGCGTGCTGCGTTCAGATTCTCTTCAAATCACACCCGAGATCCTGAGCCTGATTGGCCGGATCGATGAATTCAAGGGCGCATGGCGGGCCTTGGGAACACTTGCGCCCGAGCGTCTTTCGGCGTTGCGGCGCGTGGCGACTATCGAAAGCATCGGTTCTTCCACCCGGATCGAGGGCAGCAAGCTGACCGACCGCGAGGTGGAGCGTTTGCTTTCCAACCTGGCCATCAAATCCTTCGACACGCGCGACGAGCAAGAGGTGGCCGGTTACGCTGAACTCATGGACATGGTGTTCAGCTCGTGGCAGGACATCCCATTCAACGAGAACCACATCAAGCAACTGCACCAGGTTCTGCTGACCCACAGCGAAAAGGATTCACGCCACCGGGGGCAGTACAAGACCCATTCGAACAGCGTCGCCGCATTCGATGAAAACGGTACGCAGATCGGCATCGTCTTCGAGACTGCCACGCCATTTGACACGCCACGGTTGATGACTGAATTGGTGTCATGGGTGAATGGCGAGCGGGAAAAGGCGCACTTGCATCCCTTGTTGATTATCGCGATCTTCGTTGCGGTGTTTCTGGAAATCCACCCCTTTCAGGATGGCAACGGACGTTTGAGCCGGGTGCTGACGACACTGCTGCTGATCCAGGCTGGGTATGCCTATGTGCCATACAGCTCGCTGGAGAGCGTGATCGAGCTGAACAAAGAGGCCTATTACCTGGCCCTGCGTCAGACACAGGGAACCATCCGCACCGAGGCTCCCAACTGGCAGCCATGGCTGGTGTTCTTCTTACGCTCTCTGGCAGAGCAGGTTCGACGCTTGGAGAAGAAGGTCGAACGTGAAAAGATTGTGCTGGCCGCGTTGCCCGAGCTGTCACTGCAGATCGTGGAATTCGCTCGCGAGCATGGCCGCGTCACGATGATGGATGCGATCAAATTGACCGGGGCCAGTCGCAACACCCTCAAACAGCATTTCCGTGACCTGACCGGGCGCAACCATCTGGAGCAGCACGGCAGCGGGCGTGGTGTTTGGTACGGGCTGAAATGAGTGGGGCTCTGGCAATCGGCCTCCGGAGCAACTTCAGAATGCCGCCATGCAGAGCCCTGATCCCGATGACTTGTGGACGTGGGTTCAAATGTCAAAGCCGGATTTGAAGTTGATCTGGTGCAGTGCGGCGATGTAAGATCTACTCATCGGTTGGGTCGAAGTCTCTACCTCGCATTCACCCCCTAGTACTCTCTAGCACGCTTGAATGCGAATAGAAAGTTCCTGAGTGGTGAACCATCCACCACCATTTGCATTTCCATGGATGCCCTCCATGGAAAACCGAACACCCCGCTCAGGCTCAGTCCTGGCGGGGTTTCGCGTTTGGCGTTGAGGTTTGAATGCTGCCCGACCTCACTTTTGGGCCTCCAACCTACCGAAAATTGACGCTTTAAATTCCAACAGATTTGGAAATGGCGTGGTAAATCTACGTCTACACATTCTTATCAATCAAACACTTTCCTTGCAGTTTTTCAAGTGTCAGAGCCATTGGATTGCCAACCTATCTTGGGCTCGCAGTCTGTCAGGTTGCTTGGGCAAGAACTTCGCCATCCTGTTTTCTCAGTCCAAAGCCTTGCATTGCCTTGACCCCTAGCATGTGTCTGGCTAGAATTTATTGATCCATATCAATTTTTTGGTTATTATTATAAATAGCAGAATATTAAAAAATCATGAATTTCGATGAACTGAAGCTGATCACCCGTTTGCGAATCGCCATGGGGGCGATCGTGATGATGATGGTCATCTCGATGGGATTTTCTCTTTACCAAATGCGCATATTGAATCATGCGATTGAGAAAATTGTTTTTGTCACCGACCGGCATATTGGAGCCACTTTGAGATCGGCATATAGGAGCCAGTCGATGATCGCCGTTATGGAGCCAGTGCGTGATCGGCATATTGGAGCCAGCGCAAGAT
>Ga0228700_1000583_pt1 | contig 31517 bp, 49 predicted proteins | sample McNCre317_Aug_MG_FD_178019 | JGI IMG/M metagenome (GOLD analysis project Ga0228700, IMG submission 178019) | Freshwater microbial communities from McNutts Creek, Athens, Georgia, United States - 3-17_Aug_MG | ecosystem: Environmental > Aquatic > Freshwater > Creek | place: USA: Georgia...
GTTTGGAGGCAATGGGGGTTGGCCCCTTGGTTTCACTGCCCCAGGTTTGCCATGCCGTAGGGGCTAGGATAGGCGCTGCTAGGCGTTTGACGTCGTGAGAAGGCTAGGATACAGCCCGCTTAGCAGCTTCAATTTAAAGCAGCCGATATGATGAAAGATATTTTCTTTACAAATCCAAATATATTTAATATGTCTCATTGTCTCATTGTGAGACACGTTGCAAATGTCAAGTGTGTTTCAAACCTTGCACAAAATGAGACAGTACACCTATGCGACAAAATGCCACTGGGTTATGCGTGAGACAGTTTGACTTGCAAAACCCCAGCAAGTACGGGGCTTAGGCTAATCGCGGCATCGATGATCGCGGCAAAAGTATATAGTATAAAAACCACAAAACCCCGCTAAAACGGGGTTTTGCAGTGAAAAAAGGAGAAAAAACATGATCCTAGCGGATAAATGGCAGTGTTATTTAGCCGCTAAGACTATTTACAATTATTGATTGATTTTTATAGGTCAATCGAAAAATTATCTGGTAGGGGCCATGGTAGCAAATAATGTGGAATGCCATGATCATTTCTACAATATGATATATAGCTACTTACGCGTAAATGTTTCGATTGATCATTACAGACAAACCATACTCGGGTGCCTATGTGGTTAACCTCATTGGCTGGGATCATGCGAGCGATAAGCACACCATCATACAGTATTTGCACTGTGTCAGTCGGAAACCCTAAGCGCTTATAATCTGATATAGTTTTGATTAGTGCGGTTTCATCGTCTATTTGTTTTGTGGTTTGGAATCGTATTTTGCTATTCATTTTTGCCCCCATTTTTTAAGCATATACACATATACTCTACTTCTGTATCAGAATACTCGTTTTTTTCAATCGCTAACCCTAAATTTATTTTACCATGATTTTTTGCAAGAAACTTTATCTGCTCTAATGATAGTATATCTTGCCATTTATATGATTCTCCATCATATAGAGTATCAAATACCACCCAGTTATCTGGCAGTGTTTGCATCACATATAATTTTTTATTTAGCCGAAAATCGTCAACACTGGGGCAGCAATAGTACCATTTGCCAAAATCAGTTATTTTCATTTTGCCTCATTGCATTGTGTGGTTTTTTGTTCTAGCGGATCTAACCGTTCATTCGTACAATAAATGTGATTTGAATCAGGCCCGAAGCCCCCGCGCCATCGGGTTGTATGACAAAATTCGTGAAGGATAATCATATCAATGGTATGTGCTGATAGTAGGTTATCTTTATTATCTCTAGTACGCACAAAGATATGGTCTGGTGTGTCGGTTAGTCCCATATATTGCATTTTGTTATTTCCCTCTACTGTAACGCCCTCTATATTAAGCGGGTTATAGTATTTTTTGGCACAGTCGGTTAAACCGTCTAGATTAGCTTGTGTTAGGTTATCTTGCTGATAGGCGATAGCACCCTTGGGAGGCGAAATAAAGCTAGCACAAGCCGCTAGGCAAAGTATAACCGATAATATGCGCTTCAAAAGTCGCTCCAATAAACGGCAAAATTATTGTGTTTTTTGCAATGGAGCCATTCTTTACGTGATACCCTAACACCATCGAAATAATAGGATAATATAAAATGGTTTTCGGGGCACTCACGATGCCAGTATATCATGAAGTAGTCCGTTTCTGTTTGCACTAAATCATGTTTTATGGCAGTTGTTACCCAGCAACCAAAATCAGTCATTTTCATTTATTTCCATCGATTTTGTAGTATACGTCATTAGTAAAGCCATGCGATACCGCTACCTTGCATAGATCACTAAATGTCGGGATATAGTAGGTGCCTGTATGTTTATCAGCGCATACGGTTAGACGTTTAAATGCTAGCCGATCAAAGATATAAAAATAACAATTCGGTTTGCAAATAAATGGTTTTTCATTGACATCAAAAAGCATGTCAGAATTCCACCATAAGGCTGATACTGTATCAGCCTGTACGTAAACATATTTTTTTTTCGCTTGGTTTGCCGCCCATCTTGCGGTTTCAGCTGCCCGAGTAGCGCATTCGTATTTATGATCTACTTTGCCATCTATTATCCTAACTTCATCAGTATCAGTGTCTAATAAGTCACGTACAATCATAGTTTTGCCGTCTCTCTGCACTAGCCAAGCTTGGCCTACGTTTAGGTCATCTGCTAGTTTATCAGCAATGCGCTTTTGAAAAATAAGTACGCAAATAACGGCTAGTGTTACTATCAGGTTAAATATTGCTAAAGTTTCCATTGTGCCCGCCTCATTTAATTAATTTGAAAAGATTCCATTTGTTGGGTGTTTTCATCGGTGCCCCAGGGTACTACTTTATGCCAGTCTGTTTCTGTTGCATCGTCTGGTGTAATCGGGCTTAAGTAAAAATAAATCATTTTCATCCTCCATTTTATCAGTCAATAATAACCATATACACCGCGCACTACACCCCTATGTGCGTATTTTTGCCGCATTGCTAGGGTTGCGCTGATTTGTTGGGTGTGTCTGGGGCCTAGTCGGCTGCTAGCGGGGGGCTTAAGGTGTGGTTTGCGGGGCAGCTAGAGAAAAGGGGTGTTTATGTTCGATTTATCGCAAAAGGCTTTTGTTTTAGATGGCATAGAGCAAAAATCAATTGTTTTTCAGAGAATGAAACGGTTTAATTTAGATGATAATCAAATAAATGATTTATGCGAAAGGTTTAATTTGGCGCCACCAAATACTAAAAAGCAGAGATATAGCTTGCAAACCATGATGTTCAATTTAAGCCAAAGCCAAACACTTGACGCGTGGCTTAGCATAGGCTGGGATGCCGTTAACTGGTCTAAGTGTAAGATTTTAAAGGATTTAGACCGTAAATATTGTTTATCTGTAAAAAATAACCTTATTGATTTGGGGCATTGTAAAAAGTTAAGCTTTAAAGCACCATCATTTGGTTTCGGGGGCTTTAGAGAAAAGATTAAGATGGTAACCCCTTTAAGTGTATCTGCTAAGGTTATTGATTCTTTAAAGGATAAGTCTTATCTCTCTGATGAAAAGAATAATATTGTTGAAATAAATGATTCTGTATTGTCTGACTGGTCTGGTATTGTTAAGAATAAGTTGGGTTGGGAGGGTAGTGCTGTTAGCGTTACTAATGAAGAATTAGAAAACACCCCATTAGAACGCGGCGTTTTGCCATTCTTGGATTTTCACCAAAAGCACCAAAAATTAAAGCGCCAAACCCCAAATGGTAGGTGTGTAGACGTAGGTGGTAGGGTATACAGTACAGTCTCTGCTTTGCCGCAAGACACTAGATTAGGGCTAACTTGGGAGGGCAAACCCCTAGAAGAATGGGATATGAAAGCAAGTCACATCTATATGCTATATGCTAAGCAAGGCAGTCTGCCCCCAGCCGATAGCTACCACTTGCCCGATTTATCCGACGATGAAAACGATTATTTTAGAGAATTGAACAAACAAATACTTTTAACTTTAATCAATTGTGCAGCGGGGCAATGCTACAGAGCGGTAGCTAGCTGGGCTAAGATGCACCCAGTCTATTGCCGATTAGACAGCAACACTATAAAATCGCATATAACGCAGCTAAAAGCCCGCCATGCCACGATTGCAAGCGCGTTCGAGTCTGACACGGGGGTTAGGCTACAGGGGCTAGAAGGGCGATTGTGCTTATTTTTAGGGCATTCTTTCACTTTAGCGCAAAAACCCATTATAACAATTTTTGACTCTTTTATGATTTTAAAAGAAGATAGGGATTTTTTAAATGCGCAAATCAAAATCTTTTGTGATAAAGAATTTTTTGGGATAATGCCAACATTGGAGCTAAAAACGAAAGCTAAGCCCCGTGCTTCTGTAGCGCTGCTAGCTAGCTTGCAAGCTAGGGCCTCGGCATTTGGTGCTACAGTGCAGATAGAAGGCTCCCAGTACGTTGTGGCCATCGATGGTGCTATCTTTGTGTGGCTGCCCCGTAAATCGAAATGGAGGGCTGTGGGCAGGGCAAAATGTTATAGAGCGGCAAGCTTTGAAGCATTCTTGGCCAAAGTACAAAAAAGCGCTGTATAAGTATTTCGTTAGTGTCCTGCCTTCCTAGCTTATTTAAAGTTCAAGCACAACTGTAAGCCGCCCCGCTTCTTAGTAGATTAGGAAGCGGGGCTTTAACGTATAAAAAGAAAAACCCCGTCTAGCGGGGCTGTGTTAGTCGGGTTTTTTGAGTTTTTCGATGCGATCTCTTAGCCCCGCTATTTGCCAGCTTATCCCAAGGTAGCATATTAAACCCCAGCTTTGCAGCCATACAAAATCAGCATTGGGATCTGGGGCCGAAAGTGCATACTTGCCCAGCAAGATCATCGGAATAAATAGTATATGTCTCATATCATCCTTTTCTTTTTTCGTCTTTTGTGGTTGCCCGAGACGGCGGGGCAGGGGGCTTACGGGGCTGTGTGGTAGCCCGATAACCGAGGTATAGAGGCAACGCCGCTAAGGCTGTGCCCCAAAGCAAAAGCAATGCAAGATTGAGTAAAACAGTCATGGGTTTTTGCTTTCTATGCGTAACGTTATACACAGCATTAGCGCTTCAAAACAAAAATAAGGCATTAAAATAGCTTGATAAAGATCTTGCATCATGAACAATTTGATCTCAATCACAAGCACAACGCCAATTATAAAAAATATGAACCAAAGCATTGCTGCTACAGCTATTGCTACAGCTACTTGGCGCAGCACATCTTCTGGGGGGCGATAAAACTCTAATCGGCTTAACCCTGCCGAGGTTTGGTTTTGCATTATAATAAACCTTTGAAATAATCCAAAAATAATGCAGAAGCAAAAATGCCGATGATAAAAGAGTATAGCATAACAAGCGCTGTGCTAAAACGGAACCAGCGTTCCATACACCCAACAACTAAGAACATCGGCGAAAAAAAGCATGCAACGTGTGCGATACCTGGGTAAAAGGCAAAATATAAAAATGGAAACAGCAAAGCACTAAATATCGCAATATACCAAATAAGGTGCACTTTTTGCTTGCTGGGTCCAATGCGGCGAAATAACGCCATGGGTAAATTATTCATTATAGCACCTTAAAAAGATTTTCGAGGGCACAGATTGCACCTAAACCCACAAGATAGGCGTAAAAAAGCAGCCACCATGCCCGAACCTGCCCACCAGTATACTCTTTTGTGAATATGTTGCAAACCGTATTAAATAATAAGGCAGGAAGCCCCAGTATGATAATGATGGATGTTACGAGAACAAAACAAGCATCCCAGCTCAGCAGCACAACTAGAACGGTGGGGATGCTTGCGACTACGGCGCCCACCGCGAACCATTCTACTATTTCGGTGCGTTGCGTTGCCAATTCCCGACTTAGCCCCGCTACAGGCAAAACGGGGCGCTTTGGCTGTGCATCGATTAGCTCTTGACGATAAGCACGCAAACTTTCAATGATTGCATCTGTATGATCTAACGGGATGTCAGTTTCCGATTTGATTAGCATGGCTTATTATCCTTTTTGAGTGCTTCTAGCTCGGTTTTTAATGCAGCCAAAGCATCGTTTTTTGCTTGCAATATTTCGAAAAAGTACTTTGTTATTGCGTGTAAGGCCACAAAAAGCAACACAAACTGTAACCCTAAATGAAGGTTTGTTATATCGCTATCAGTGAAAGATACCTTGGCAAAGTGTGTTTGCCACACGTCAATCCACAACACTTCTGCTAGCACGAAGCACAGCGCTCCAATAAAAGATAGTTGCATCTGGTTGAAAACGGACGGCAAGGGTAGCCTTTCGGTTTAAGGTAAAAGCAGTATAAGCACGGCTGCAAAAAAGACAAGCCACATTTTTAAAATATGGCCAAGTGTGCGAATTCATTAGCTTAATCGTGTGAGACACCAGCCATCGGCCGTGCGTTTACGGTCGGCTAGCGCATGCGCCACAGTAGAGTGAGCACACCCCAAAGCCAAAGCCGCACGTCTCACACTGCCCCAGTATACGGTTAGCCCGCTTTTCACCCCAGCAACGGGGCTTTGTAACCCTATAAGTTTGTATGCATTTAATATAGCAACTGCCATAGCAGCGTCGCAATCACGGGGCACGGGGCACACGAGGGTATCATGCACGCTAAGCGCTTCTGCCTTGACGTACAGCGCACCCCTAGCGTCTCTATAGACCGATATTGCCGAGGGTAAAGCGCTTAACAGGGCTTCAATTTGTTCAGGTTTGAGCGTCTTGCGAAAGTATACTAACATTCATTGCCTCATTTTTTGATTGATTGCTTTAAGTAACTGTGCATGCTTGCTAAACACCAGACACGATTTGCAGCTAGCGTCATAAAGATGCCATAAGCCACGCGAACGAACAACCCATATAATTAATTTGCCATCGAAAAAAAAGAAGTTGTGCAGCGCTTCTGTAAGATGCCAGCCCCGCTCCCATTGTACGATTGCATAGGGGTTTTGCGATTTTGTCCAACTGCCTTTATTTTGCATTTTTGGCCCCTATTTTAATGGTTTCTGTAGGGTAGTATTGTCCCATGTTCACTGGGCTAAACCCAGGGCTAGGCTCAACAAAAACACCAGCCACACGCCATTTAGACGATAGCAATGCAAATGAGTCGCTATGCATATAAAATCGAGGCTCGCATTCGCTATGGGGTGCGCAAGTATAATTTGAATCCTCTTGTTCAAATGTACCATCTTTTAACTCAAACTCAAGCTTGAATTGTACCCTATATTCTGTAGGGTTATATACGGTTAGGTCAACGTATGCCGTCCGATCGGCTGGGCCTACCGAAATGGAGGATTTGCCCAGCTCTGGTAGTATTTTTTGTAATTCTGTCATACTAACCTCTACTTTCGGCGGGCTAATCGATGGTGCGCTTTGGGGCTTAGGCACGGCGGGTTTTGGTGCTGGGGGCTTGGTAGGCTCGGGTTTAGGTTTTGACTGATTTAACAGTGCATCTATGTCTTTGTGTTTGGCATAATATGCCGTTACTATGTCAATATAGCTAACTTCTGTACCATTGGCGGTAACGCTAACAATATCCCATGATTTAAATTGATCCGTTACTTTTGCGGAACTAACACCTATATTGCAATCTGTTAGCGGGTTACAAAAGTCATAACTATCTGTCGAGTATATATGTTTTCGACCATCTTTAAGCGTTATCTCTATTTTAAGGCGAATGTCGTATTTTGAAGGATTATATAGGTTTACACTATAGTTGTACTTGTGGGCAAGGGTTGCCTTAGTCAATTCAATATATAGCGGGGTTAAATCGTCGGCTGTTATTGCTGCTTTACCTTCTGCCTTCGTTTCCGCTTTGGGCGGCGTTTCAGGCACCTTCGTATGATGTTTAGCCGTAGCGGCGTCCCAGCATGACTGGCATATAACCCAAACCACGAATGTTGCGACGGTTGAACCTATAATTTTGCCTAAATCCATTTTAACCTTCTTTCTTAAGGGTTGCTAATTCTGCCTTGATATCTTCTAGTTCCTCTTGTATTTTTTTACTGTATCGCCCCTCGGCTTGCCAACATGACCACAAAAACCCTATAGGAAGCATTACCAAAGCGGCAAAATCTAATACACTACCCTCTAGATGATGATTATCGCATACAATAGCTAGTGGTAATGACATTATTATAATAGCAATTCCAACGCCTTCGATGAAGTGTCCAATAAGGTACTTTATATCCTCACGCCATGAGTATGATTGCATGTTAACCTTCTTTCTTTTAGTAAGCTGCAAAGAGAAACCCCGTGCTAGCAGCCTCACACGGGGGGTTAAAGGGTTATTTAGAGTTGCTCAAAATCGATACAGTCAACGGATTGATTAAGCAACATGATGCATTTTTCGACGTGTTGCGGTGGTACGGCTAGCAACGCCGTTTCGCCATGCACTGCCCAGTTTCCCTCGCAAAGCACCGCCAATGAGGCGACGTCTTTTGCTTTAGCGCCAAAAGACGGTGCTGCCTTAAAAACCACATAATCTAAACGGAACATTTGCTTATAGTCTGACATGGTATCCTTTTTATTTGAGTTAGAAACGATTCCATTGCTTGCTACGGGTTACTTCTGGTATCAGTGCCTTAAAAGTATACTCTAAATCGCTATACTTCCCGAAAGCAGGCATAGAATCGAGATAAGTTTTGGCATCGATTGCTTTAGCCTTTTTCACGTTGAGCAATATTGCAGCCCGTACAGCCTTGCCATAGTTGCTTTTGAAGTCTGCAAAGCTTGCAAAGTGTTGTCTGTGGCTTCGATTCCACATTATATGCAAATCAATATCATTTGGCATATATGACGTTTCATTGACTTCGATGTGGCCCTTAAAGGTTTTGAGCAACATATACTAGCCTTTCTTTTTATCATTAAAATCAAGCACTTCTACCACGGTTGCAAGTGCCCAGACTTTGGCGATTAAAAGGATAAGCCCTGGGGCGCCAAATAACCAAAGCAAAATAAGCAACTTCATACAGCCACACTTTCTTGATTTGTTGTTTGGTTAAGGGCTGCTAAGGCAGCACGAGCCTCGTTCATTGCCTTGTGCCATTGGCTGCGCTCGGTAGTACCGTAGCATAAATGCTCCCAAGTCTGTACTACAGTCACACCCTTGCGTGTGCGGATAGTCGTGACCTCGGCTGGGTCAATCACCTCGGTATCGATTGCAACAATACCTATTCGATAGTAACGGCCGTATCCGCTATGCTGGGCCGTGCTTGAGATAATCTTGTGCGTAACCATGATGCCCGCCTTTCGTTCGTGGCGCTCGATTGCGACCACAAAATCAGCATATGGTGCACCCAAAAAACATGCAAGCTCTTTTGCAAATATTTTTATTTATCTTTAAAATCAAATACTTAGCTGTGAGACACTCGGAAACCGCACACCCAAACGTGATGAAAGTCACAATCCACATTTTAAGGAGTGTGATCGGAAACACCTAAAAATAGTGTGAAATAGTGTCTCAACCCCTTGCAAAACAAAAACCACTAAATCTAGTGGTTCGGTTTAGGCAACCCCTAGCGCTAGTGGTTTTTTGCGTGTCAACTATAAAACAAACCGTGAGACACTATTGCTTGCGGCGTTTTGCCGCTATGTCTCGCATGTTTTCTTGAAACAATTGATTAGCTTTGATGCGTAACGCAGCATCATTGCCAGCCTGTTTTAAAGCTGCTTTGTGCTCTGCTTTAGCCTGCTTTTCTAGTTCTTGCAACTGCATTTCCTGTATCTTTTTTTGCATGGTAGGGTCAAACTCTTTTGTGTCTAAGCCAACATATTTTGCAAGCATATGCGCAACGTCTTTTTGTTCAGCCGCTGTAGTATTTTCAGCCAAATCAATGGCTTTTGTCAGAAACCCAGGCAACGTTGCGGCTGCTAATTGACCACTTCGAGAACGTTTGCTTAGCGTATCAGCAAATGGATTTAATTTTTGCATGGTACGTGGGTCATAACCCGCAAGTGCAAGAGGAGCCGCGACGATCGGGCTGCTAGTGGCTAGCGGTTTAAAATCAGGGCTTTCATTGCGCAATAATGCCTTAATTGGATCTCCAATTTGGGAGGGCAAAGGGGTTTGCGGAAACGGATTGAAAGACTTAAGGTTAGTGTATGACTGTTTGCTAGGGTCTAACTTAGACTTACCCTGGGGTATAGCTTGGCCCTCGGTATATTCGGGCAATTGATTATATAATTTAGCATCCTCTTTTGATTGCAAAGTATCTCTATTTTTCTCTGAAGTTGCAGCCCAGCGCGCATATTCGCGCGAACCATTGGCAAATGGGAGCGCGAAACCCCGTCGGGCAAATTGATACGCATATCGGCTAAATGGGAGCGCCCCCAGCTTATCAGCGTCGGCTAACAAGGGCGATGCAGTCGTATAGTCGGGATACCATTTTTTAACGTATTTTAAAGAGTTTTCAATTACCTTTTGATTTTTAGCAGTTAAGCCATTTTCTGCAAAATCATTGACGATATCAACGGCATTTAAACCCTCGGATTTGGCCATATCCTGTATAGCACGTTTCCAAATCGAAAACTTAGCAGCCCCGTCGATAGCACCAAACTTTTGCATTGCAAAGTCATCGCCTTTTGCTAGCGCTTGCCCTGTTTTAATGATGACTTTTTTAGCTGCATTAAATTTACCATCAAACATGCCATTAAGTGCATCCTCATTGACTTTCAATGATTTTGCATCCATCCCGCTTAGGGTGTCTTCGATTAAACCTAACTTTTGTGCCGATGCGTAAAACTTATCCTTTTTGACTAGCGATTTATTACCATTAAGCCATAGTGAGCCTAGGTCTTGCGCGAAAGATGTAGGGCCCCGTAAAACCCCGCCTTCAGCGGCTGCCATAACCATATTTGAAACACCCGCATTAAGCCAGCTCCCAGGGTTATAGCCGATTTTAAATCGCCCAAAACCAGCCCGTACAGCCTCGGGAAACTTGCGCCATGCGGCTGGTGGTATAGTGATACTATCAGTAGCTTTCAAATAATTATATAATGGGCGTGATACGAAAGTACCAGGGTGCTCGGGCACTTCGAGAAACCCTGATTTTTTGACGTCGGAAACATTCTCATCGCCACTAGCTTTAATATCATCCAAAAGATTTTTCTTTTTATCTTTTAAGTATTGCTTTTGTGCGGCTTCTACCTCATCAATAGAGGCGGATTGAATAGGCTTCGATGTTGCATCTGCTTCGATTTTAGCCTCGTCAAATAGATTTAATTGTGACGCTACTTTGGGGGCTTCTGGCATCGGTGCCTTGACGTCTTTAACACCGATATCACGCGACATCTTTGCTTCATCGATTTTCGCCACTAAACCAGCGTCTAAACCAGCCCTAGGGTCAAGAAAAGTATTTAATGCTTTCGGAGTATACTCTAAAGCTTTTTGACCTAATGCAGCGACGGGGTTTGCTAGTGCATCGCCCTCGGCTAATGCAGCCTTTGTAAGCCCAGCGTCAACACCTAAATTTAAGCCTTGCAAGGGTAAACCAGACACGTCCTTTGCAATCTGTATAGCAGCTTGTTTCGCGCCTTCTTTTGCACCGCCTTTTGCAGCCGCACGCAAACCTGTCCCGACGCCCCCAGCGACGATAGAGGCATTCATAAGCAACCCTAGCGGATCATTTAACAGGGTATCTGTAGGGTCTGTAACTGTTTCCTGAAAAGACTTAACCGAACCTTTCACGATATCAGAAACGCCCCCAGTAGTTGTCTTTGCAATCTCTTTAATGGAGCCAGCCACGCCCCCCAGCAAGTCTTCTGTACCAGCGGTGCCTTTTTCGCCTGCTTTCAATAATGCGGTGGTAGCGAGATACGGGGCTTTGACTAAACCCGTCACTAGGTTGCCAAAGCCACTAGCTAAATTTGATACAATGCCACTTTGTGATTTATCAATGAGTTCAGCTTGCCCTGGGTCTAACGTCGCTAATTCATCTTTTGTATAGTAGTGACGCCCTGTTTTAGCTTCGTATTCTGCTATATCTTTCTTAGTACTTTCTTCGCTTTGAAAAAATGATTCCACCGTCCCAGGCAAACCAGCCCGAGATACAATCTCATCGAATAAGCCAGCATTTTTGTTACCCTCTATTTTCGCCGTATCAACCGATGGCAAATCAGCATAATCCGTCCCAAGCCACGATGACTCGGAAACAGGGGCTTGCTGGGGCGCGGGGGCTAATGCAGCACTGGGGGCGCTAGGGGCTGCTAGAAGCGCATCTAAATCCACCTTGCCACTAGCACCTTGGGTAGCTGGGGCAGTAGCTGCTAGTAGTGCGTCTAAATCAATCTTATCAGCCATGTTTAAAATCCTTTATTGTTTAACCAAACCCTTTGCTTCTGCTTCTGCCCATTGTGCCTCGGGAACGTCAATAACCTGCCCATTTGGCAGTGCAAATTTAGCAGTCTTTGGCGCTGTGGTTTCACTAGGCGTTGCTTTGAAAATATCGGGATTTGCTGCAATGGTATCTTTTACAAAACCATTTGCCCGATTGATTATATCCTGATTTGCATCTATTTGATCCTGATACGTTTTCTTAGTAGCATCGTCAAACATTGCTGCATTTTTGGACAAATCACGTCGGATTGATTCAATGCGAGAAACAGCCTCGTTCATGTCTTTTCTAGCGGCGTCAACTTGGCCCTCAATTGCTTTTGCTTTCGTCTTTGCAGCCTCTTGCGCCGCTTCAATTTTAGGCTTGTTTTCAAGGCTTTTTATTTGCGCATAATTTTCAGCAATGTTTGATTTTTGCAGGCGCACTGTTAAATCTCTAGACGTATTTTGGAAAGTTTCATCTTTAATCGATTCACGCAACTTTGCTAACACTTCGAGCTGGCTTAAGCCTTTGCCCTCGAATTGTTGTGCGAGTTTTTGTATTTGATCCTCGTTAAGCTTGCCTGGGTCTTTGACTGCTTTTGCAGCTAAACCAACGGCTTCTAACATATTCTTTTTTGCATTGGCTGCGCTAGTATTTGCTTGTGCCTGTAGTTCTTGCTGGAATCGTTTGACATCGAGATCGCCCCGCTTCAAATCCATCATAACTTTGATTTTACCAACGGCATTTTGACGTCGGTTTTCAAGTTCACCCATATAAGCAAAGCGAAGCAAATCAGCGCCCCCAGCTGCTTTGTAAGCTGCTAGTTCAGCGGGGTTATTTGCAAGGTTAGCCTCGTATTGTGAGATACGATTTTCTAAATCAGCCTTTGATTTTTGAATACCTTTTATCTCTTTTTGAGTTTCTTTAACCGAGGTGTCAATGGCTTGATTTTGTACTTGTTTATCTTCTGCAGTTGCTGCAATAGGCTCGGGTTTCGGTTGCATATCAGCAATCGATTTAGGGGCTGGCAACTGGAATGATGGCATAGGTAGCGACGTCGCTTGTTCGCCCTGGGGCTGTACAGTCGTGACTTGCTGGGGCAACGGGACTATACTAGAATCGGGTGAAACTAGTTCGTTTAAGACTTCACTTTGCAGTGCAGCATCGTCGAGTCCCATTGCCACACTAGCACCTGCTAGCTGTGCTTTCTTAGCCGCATCCGCTTGCAATGCGCGCTGATTTTCTAAATTTTGCTGTGTCAAAGCAGCCTCATCGCGTGCTTTTTGCATTGCAGCTTGTGTTTCAAATTGTGACTTTTGTTGGGCGCGTTCCTGCCCAGATTCATAGGCTTTTACGCCTGTCTGCAAAGTCTGATTTAATATATCATTTATAGCCGAAATACGGGCTACTTCTTGCGCTCTTTGACGGTTTTGGTTTTCAAGTTGCGCTTGTTCGAGTTGCATGTTTTGACGAGCGGCGTCTACAGCCGCACCCCTAGCACCTAGTGAACCGCCGTATAAAGACCTAAATAAATTTGAAATGCTTGCCATGTTTTACCCCCCCCAGCCTTGATTGTCGGGATGCAAAGGATCATTTGGAGCCATAGGGTATTGATTGCCATATTGATCTAAATAGTATGCCTCGCCTGGGACGGCATGAAAAATCAAGCCTTGCTCTTTGAGTCTTTTGCGATTTGTTGACGTTAATACCGTGCCAGCCGATGACGCCGAAACGTCTAAGGCTGGGTCTTCTTTTTTATCATTCCCCGCAATAACCCCGTCTTTGTTTAAGTCGGTCTGTAGCTCTTTTTCTAATTGTTGCAAAGCAATAGTCCAAGCCTGTTTTTCGACTTCAGTTTGCTGTGCTTGCGCGGCTGTTTGCGCAGCCAAAGCAACATTTTGTGTATACTCTTGACGTGCTTTTGATTCCAAATCAGATTTGGTTTGAGCGAGGGCTTGCGCCCCCAGTTTGCGTGTGTCGCCCTCGATTGCACCCAGCGCACCCGATAAACCAGCCCCTGAAAAGCCTGCCCTTGCCCGTGCATCTAATAATGCTTTTTGAGTAGCGGCATCTTGCATCTTTTTAGCGTTTGCCAAATCGGCACTAGTATCCCTCGGACCAGAACCGATTAGCTCCGCAATGGCTGCATTTGTCGCAATGGCAAGCTGGTCTGGTGATACAGTTTGCTTTAAATCTTCTGCTACTTGCACAGTAGCAGGGCCATTTGTGCCGATTGCACCCGATGGCTTAGGTGCATAAGCGGCATCTGGGGCATAAGCAATATTTGGGCGCAAAGCTTTAGGGTCGACCATTAAAGGTTTATCAGGCTTAGGCGCTTGCGGAACAAAAGCAACTTTGCCCCCATTTAACGGGGCAGGGGCCATCTGGGGTTGCCCGATTTGCTGGGGTTGCCCGATTTGCTGGGGTTGCCCAGGTTGATTTGGTTTAACTTTTTTGAGCCATGGTAACGCCATATTTCACCTATACAATAAACAGCCACACCGTGCTGCGTTTACAATTAGTAGCTGCATTATTAGCAACTGTAAGACTATAATCCAAAGCAGTGTTAGACGGGGCGCCACTAGTTCCCGATGCGAGACTAACCGTCGGGCTAGTGTCAATTGAAACCGCTTCTGTAACGCCATTCATATTACAACTGCCAGCAAGCCCCGTTGCGCTACCAGCGGCATTTGCAAGTGTAGCTGTTACTGTATTAAAAACACTGCCAGCCGATGCATAAGCGGCATGCTGATACAGCGCAAAAACAGTTCCAGTTGCTTGTGTTGAATAAGACAATGGCACAGTGTGTTTTTGCAAATCAGCGTCTGTACCAGTAGCAAAATTGACGAACGAATAAGCCTCTACTCTAACAGCATTTGTGTAAGCTGCATTAGCACTAACTGCGCTTTGTAATGCCGTCACATTTGTATTAAAATCAGTTGCATTTGTTAGTGATGCCTCGGTTACAGGGGTATAACTTGCACTTGTTTTTGTGTCAGTGCTAGCGGGCAAAAAACGGTCTGATTTAAATACTAGTTGCAAATCCAAACGGCTAGTGGTAAACGCCGTCCCAGTCAACTCAAAACGATAAGTCGAACCCGCTGGGATAACAATTGATTGCGTATAAGATAAAGTTTGGCTAGTGGTTGACGGGGTTATAATTGGATTTGCTACACCAGTAGGTGCTGTGGTACCAGTGCTAGCATTATACACGTTTAACGTCGCTGCCCCCGAGGCTAAAGCACCATCTAAAAAGACGGTATCAACTGTTAAGGTTATCGGTGCATAAACCAAAAAAGAGCGGGTTGCTTGATTATCAGCCTCGGAAATAGCCGTTACACCTAGGCAAAATGGCAACACTACGGTGCTATAACAATATCTTTTTGAAGCCACGGTTTCGACGGCATCTTTCACATAAGAAAAGTTTTTGTTTACCTTGGTAGGTGTTAACAATTCGTCGTCTTGAAACTGCGCTGGGAGTGTCGTTTTAATTTTCATTTAAGCAATCCTACGTTGCGATAAAAGCATTAGGGTAATTTGTACGTTTGACGTCGCTACTGTGTTTGTGGTTGACAACGTTAAAGAAAGCACAGAACCCTTAAGCAACATTTGCAAGGGGTTAGTAGTGGTTGAGTAGTAGCGAGTGAGTTTTTGAAAATTCGTGCCTAAAGTTCCTGTTATTGTGATAGGGGTTATCAGCGCCCCCGAATCGATGGTTATTGTAACAACCCCGTTATGTTCGCCACCGCAAACTGCTATTTCGTGTATAATGCAATCGTCGGGAATAACCACGTTTTTAGTGAGAAACGCAGCGGCTGTAGGGGTGCCCCCACCTACACAATTAACAAAGTCAACATTTAGCCTATAGCACACTGGTAGCGTCGCATTTTCGGACTGTAGCGACGTCAATTGTGAGCTAAAAGCCCCGTTCAAATCGGATGCCTCGATTAGAGAACCGTTACTTATCGTCATAATTAGCCCCGTAAATAAAGATTTTTTCTTGCATGGTAGGCACCCCTTCTTTTCTCAAGCATCGTGTTACTTGTTTTTGCCATATACACTCAAAATCAGAAGGTGCTGCAAACTCTGATACTAGCACCGTAACACCCTCGATTTTAGACGTATCTCGAACCCATTGCCAAAACGCTTGTGAGTCAAAAGCATTAGAGTATTTTGTAGTACGATTATATGGTGGATCGCAATACACAATGCAGTTTTTAGGAACGGTTAAAGCAGCATAATCTATACTTTGAAAGTTGACTCTCGAAAGGTATTTGATCTTTTCTAGCAGCGACGTAGCAGCTGCCCCAGGCCTATCTAATTGTGAAGGATTAGGGCGCCCATAGCCCCCGAAATATTTAGCGCCAAAGCTACACCCAAAACCCGCAAAAGCAGTTAAGGGGTTTGTATTATCTTTAGCATTTTTTAAAATATTGTACTCTGATTCGCTTAGGGTTTTTGGTGGTTGCCAGCCCGCTTGCAATGCTTGCCAAAGTGTGATTAAGGCAGGATGAAAATCGCTAGCAAAAATGGGTAAATCAGTTTGCTTAGCAAGCGCTACTGTCACGTTACAAGCCCCGCAAAATGGCTCAAAAATGGCAACTGTATCAGGCTTGACTTTGCCCAAAATTACACTTGCCACGTCGCTAGCGATTCTGCTTTTGCCTCCCAAATATTGCATTTTGCCTCGCTAGTTAGTTGGCCGATAAGGCGATACTGGTTTAGTGTATACTGTAAATTCACCGATGCGTGCGGCCGCACGTCCGATGCCTATCTCTAGCTGGCATTGGTCCGTTCTGTATGACTGGTCATGCCGTCGGCTTCTTAATTCATCTTCGCAATAATAATAAGTTGTGCCCCAGTTATCAGTGCCAACAACGTTGTGCGCCCTCGAAGGCTTAGGGGTTGCAAGGCTAGTGGCCCTACCGCCAATATAGCAAAGCTGCACTGTGCCAACGTTATCCGATGACGTATGAATAGCGCGAATTAAAGTACTTTGTGCAGGGTCTAAGGCAACATCGCCACACGCTACAGCTGTAACGTCTTGTGAGCTAAATTCTGTGTTGCCATATAGCTCCAATACTTTGGAGCTAGTCAAAAATAAATCTTTACCCTCGGCAGTCTTTAAAATACCCTTAATGTCAAGGGTAGCGCTTGCGCAAGTAATCCAAGCGGGGAACAAGGTCTGCGCTGTATCGACGGCACAAAAGTAGGAATCGAGGCAAACTAACGCTCCCATATCTTGAGAAGCAAAGATGCGCCCAGTGCGAAAATCATCGGTTTGCCTTACGTCTTTAGAGTAGTAGCGTGCGTTATTGTATGTGACTAGTGGCAAGGGGTTTGTGATATTGCCTAAGTCAACAATGCCATTTTCTGCTAGCCCGATTAAACGCCCTTGAGAGTATACAAGATTGCGATAGTTTCTGCACTGATAATGCGATAACTTTTGCACCAGCGGAAATGCAAGCTGCCCTTGTGCTACGCTATCGGCAGGAATCGAAAAAACACCGTCGCTAGTGCCTGCTACTAGGGCCCCGTCGGCTCCGATAAACAAATCAAAAATGCGGCTATTTAAAGCAACAAAGTTTTGCGCCACAAACGTTTCTTTTGCTGTGGCCCCTGGGTCGCTAAACCACAAAATGTTACTTTGGGCAATAACAAATCGGCCGCCAAATTCTATAACTAAACCGTTGGGAACATCGATGGCTGTGGTTGCATCATTTTCAGAAACTTTCTTAACAGCCCGACGTAAACCACCGCCTACTAAGCCATAAATGGGATAAGAAAACTGGGGTGAATTAATCAATAATTGACGATCGGAAACGGCACAAGTAACAGTGCAATCAGCGACGATAACACCGATCGCTAGCGACGTAACTGTTACAAATTCCTCAGTGTAAACTGTGATGGTTCCGATGCCTGTAGAAGTGTTGCGGGTTAAGATATAGTGAAAAACTTCACCCGTGTTTGCAGCTTCGAGCGACGTGCCCCAGATAGCGTTGTCAATAGTGGCGTGAGAAAACAGTGCATCGCGTACTTGGTAGCCCCCGTTTTTCTTGACGATGTTGTGTAACTCAAAGCCATTTATGCTTACCATTTAGACGCCCCTAATTCCTTCTCAAGCATGTTTTCAAGGGTGTTTTCAATGTTCCCAAAAAGCGAAAACTTTATCCGATCATTTTTCAAGAAAGTTAGCGAGGGCGAACGTGACAAATTAAGCTTTTTTGCATATTCGCTATCGTCGTCAATAACGTCTAAATCGATGTCGTTTTTCATGCAAATTTGAGTGATAAGAACCAGCAAACGGTTATCGGCTGTATCGCCTCTTTTTGCAAAAATAAGCTTGTAATTTGGCATTGGCACCTCGTTACTTTTATGTTCAGTTATTAGCAATAATGTCGCCAATTTGCACGGGGCCATTATACAAAAATACGGTTTCACAATGAGGCTCTAAGCGCTGCTTTTCTTTGAGCGCTTCTGCGTTGGTGCTACACAGCAAGATTTTAGTAACTTTGCCCTCGTAACCTACCACTACCTTAGTCCAATTTTTGTGTTTAATTTTTTTCATTATAGCCCCCTTTTTAGTTAACGGAACGTGATAGCTCAACCCATTGTGTGCCGTCGTGGATTAGTGTTAGAGTGTCATTGCCAGTAAAGGCTAAATTACCCGCTAACCTAACCGCATTTACACCGCTACCACCGTCATCTACTATGTCGCAAACATTGCCATTTGACGTTAAGGCTAGCACTAGAATTTGCCCCGTTGACGGGGTGCCTGTAAGGGTAAAGGTTCGAGACCCAGCGACAGCAGAATCACTAGTTATTTGTACGTACGAAACACCCGTTATTGTGATAGTTTGATTGTCGGCTGTAAGGCTTGCTGTGGATTTTGAAAGGTTGAGTTGCCCGACGCTAGCCGCTGGGATTTGCGACGCTGCGCTGATAACCACGTCGTTTGAAGCGTCATAAGATAGAGGCGAACCTGTTATGCCGAAAAAATAATTATAACCCGATGAGGCATACGAATTTGTAACGCTATCGACGGCTATTTGTACAAAACAATTGTCTTTTGTAAGGTTGTGTGAATTATTGATTGCTATTGTTAAATTCCCGACGATATTTTGAAATAGCGAGTCACTTACCATAGCAGAACCCACTAGTTCAGTGTTGCCACTAGCTGCAAAAATTAGGTTGCTAAAATTGGAATATTGCGCACGTAAAATCGTTTGCCCCAGCATATAAGTAATTTGGCATTCGGTATACAGATTTGAGAGTTTTAATTGAATATACTGGGTACTTGACGAGGTGGAACCTATCAATGATGTCAGAGTGTACGAAGTACCGCTGATTATAAAATTGGTTAGTTCGAGGTCAACTAGGATTGACTGGTTACCATTTTTCACGTCGAAAAGCTGGGCTAATGATTGCGTGATAATTAATTTTTCTTTGCCAGTCCCGACGATGTGCAGGCCCTTTAGTGTATCGGGCAACACAATGACACGATCAACAAAAATATCACATCCTAACTGTACAAAGCAAGGCACGTTAAGTTGCGTGCATAACGTTATTTGAGCAAGTAGCTCGGCAAACGTTCGCACTGTGGGGGTGCTTTGGCGCTTTTTTAGCTCGCTAGGCGTGTTAAAAAACATTAGATTTGCGCCCATTTAATTGTTATTGTGTAACCCATTGTTTGACGTGCATAAGGGGTTATAGTCTTCTGTGCCGAAAGCATCGAAACCCGCGACCGAACCATATAATTTTGCAGCACATCATAGAGACTAGCCGTTTGATTGACGAGGCTAGTAGGTGCTTCCCGATCTTTTACAAACAGGGTTAATGCGGCTTCATAGACGATAAGTGAATCGATGGTTGCATGACTCGAAATAGCGTTACCATAGGTGAATGCAGTTGACCCAGACGCTGGGAAAGTAGGGCTTCTCACGATACGACAAATCAGGGGTGTAACAACTTCTGCAGTTTGGTAAATACCAGCCGCACTAGCCTCGGGAATTGGCGTTTGCAAAGAACCCAAAACAATCGAACAATTTTTAATTTTTATCGGTGAATAAGACGCTAAATTTGCAACACCAGCCGACGGGGTTACGGTTATTTCCTCGTCTAACAGCGACGATAAAGTAGCTACTTTTGAAACAACGGTTAGCAGTGCCGTGTTAAGAGCTACGTCTATCTCGGAATTAGGCCAACGGACATTGTCTGGGTCATCTAGTATGTTTGCAACTTGCGTTCTAGCGTCGGATAAAAGCATTATGGCCCCTAAAATTGTTTAATCAAAGCACTCTCACAAGCCGCTTTAACATCGTCTTTTAATTGTTCTTTTATTAGCCGTTTGCGGCGTTGCTGGTTTGCTTCGTATTGTTCGATGTGACGTCGTAAACGATCGGCTAGCGGCTCGTTTTGCACCATTTTGTTTGCATTAATTTGCCAGTAAAAATCCTTTTCAGTAAAGAGCGAAAACTTCCATTTTCTCGAGGTCAAAACGTTCAAGTCAAGATTAACGCTGGGCAAATATTCATTCACATTTTCAGCATAAAAAACTTCACCATCTTCTAGTGTAGCTGTAAGGGTACGATTAAATTTTGTTGGCATCCGATTAGCTTGTTTGCGAAGCAATAAACGGTGCAAAGTACGTGGCGAAGCATCATTGTAAATTTGCATTTTGACCTCGTGAAAATAAAATAAAACCCAGTACAATAATGCACTGGGCTTTAAGGGTTGTTAGCCGATATCAGCTAGGTGCGGATGCTGCAAAGACACCCAAACCATTGCGACGGTCAACAATAAGTTGTTGCATGCCAGCCATTTTAAACAGATATTCTGCTTTAGTTTCGGTAGCCTCTACTTTTTGTTCATCATTCATATGCGAAATAGGTTGCCAAACACCAAGTTTCACGTGGTCTTTGTTGAGAACGTAAACTTCTGCATTTGGGCAGTTTGAATCAGAGATAACCTTTGCACCATAGAATGGTAAATCAGCATCTTGGACGTCGCCAAACATATCTTCATCGCCTTTCGCAAACATGCGAACCGCGGCGCCAGATGAATTTGCAAGTACAGCCTCGTGAAACTCTGCAAATTGTAACTGTGACATCACAATAAAGTGTACACGATCGCCGCTGCGTTGCTTGCAAACGTCCATAAAGTCACGCAAGCGACCTGGGGTTATTGCAGCTGCAGAACCCGAGCTATTGCCCGCCCAGTCAGCACCTGATACGGTTTGACCGTACAAGCCTGAGGTGCTAGTACCAGCGGCGTCTGAAATGCTGAAAAGCTGTTTGGTTGCAGATGCACTGGTTCCGTAGGAATTATGCAACACTAAGCACAGACCATCGGCCGCTGTGGTGCTAGATGCTGGGCGGGTGTTTGACGCTTGTTCGATTACAGAAGGAACGCTAAAAGTCAAGGTACCAGCAATGCCCGAGGTAGCAGCGACGTTGGTAATTTTGCCGATTAGAATCCTACTGCCAGTAGGAGCGCCGCTAGAAGCTGCAAACATGTCAACCAATTGACCGACGCGAAATGCATGCCTGTCGTATACGGTTACAGTAGTTGCGCTGTTAAGATCCAATGATGCACTATTGGTGCTCAAAATAGGATTTAAAAGAGCACGTCCAAGGTATTGACCGAGTGAGGATGCAACGGATTCCAATTCGGCCATTACGAGATCAACGGCATCCGCCGCCTTGACTACGGTTTTTGCAGAAAGATATGGGATGCGTGCCTGACCAGCAAGCAATGAAGGCTGTGCATACAGCTGGGTTGGGGCGTCACCAGAACCGATTGAATCACCCGTTTGACCTGGGAGCTGCAAAGACGATTGCGAGATCAAACCAACGGCATCGGCTACACCAGAACGCACGTTAATAATACGTACTTTACCTGTAGCTTTTTCTTCTTGCAAAACCTTACGGTCAAGAAGCTTCGAAGCCAAATTTACTTGTGCATTAATTTTATCATTGCCAATGCGTGAGGCAACCAGTTTAAGACTGTCCAAATCTAAAGCGATAAATGCTCCAAAAGTATCACACAAAACCCCGCCATGGGAAAATGTTTTGTATTTAATTGTTAAAAATAACCTAACCTAACCGAGCGTAACCAGACGCATTGTGCAGAGTGCTTAATCGCGACAAAAAACACCGAACGGCGGCGAACCCGTTTAACGCCAAACAAGTAAAACTTGGTTTTATATTATATATGAAGTGTATTCATAGATTATTTAAATTTATGTGCTAGTTCACGTTCAACATCTGCAATAATCTCCGCTTTCGTCATACTCGAACGCACTGGGATTTTGCCCTGGGGTGTAACGGTTTTGGGGGCTGGTTTTGCCTGTACGCCAAACTTCTTTTGGTATAGTTTTTCGCGGTGCTCTGCAATCTTTTTGGCAATATCCCTCGGGGCTGCCCCGTCGTAACCCGATGACTGCATTACAATAGCTATTTCATGGGGTTCAACGCCGTCAAACTCTCGGGCTGCGCTGTGGATTTGCTCTAAGATTTGCTCTTTGTACACCTCGGCGCGTGCTTGCACTTCTACTTCTTTCCATTTTTCAGTGTATTGTGCTTCTAGCTCTTTTTGGCGTGCTTCTAGTTTTTGCTGCAACTCCAAATTTTCTAGCTTTTGCATACGAGGGTCTATATCTTCGTACTGTGCAAGTCGGTTTTGCAAAGCAGTATTTTGCTCTTGTAACATTTGGAATGCAGAATCATATAATTCTACTTGCTTGTTAGCCTCAAACAATTGTTTTTGCACTTCTGATTTTTGTGCGGTTAATTGTTTAATCCGTTTTTCAGCCCCTTTAGGCTCGGGTTTATCTTCTGCCTTCGGGGTTTCGGGTTGCGCCTCATCGGGTTTTGCCTCGGCTTCTGCGCCCTCGGGGCTTGTGTCTTCGTCGGGATTTTCTTTTAGCTGCTCTGCTAGGGTTGCCAATTCATCTTTTGCAGCCAATGAAAAGATATCATCTAGCCCCGCTAAATCGATGCCATTGTGCATGTTTTGTGTTTGTGCAGTTGCTGATTCTGCAGATACAGCTTGCGTGTTTTCTTGTGTCACGATACACCTCATTTTGTTGTGTTTCACTAGGCGTTATTGCCTAATGATTTATACACTTATTCCCGACGGTCTAGCAGTTGCTTAATATCAGCACGTAAACCTTGAATGTCGGTTTTTAACTCTTGAAATAAAGAGTCAAAATGCCCCGTTTGCGTCTCGATTTTTGCTAGCCGTTCTTTGCAAGCTTGCACGTCATCGCTAAGTTTTTGGTGCTTAGCATCGGAGTCGGTCAAACGCCTCATAATATACAAGCAAACTAAGACTACTGGGAGAAAGGGGCCTAAGCTGTTTATTAACTCTGGTGGTATGCCAAATAAATCCATTTTTAGTCCCCACAAATTTGATCGAAACGCTGCAAAATTTTATCTAAATCGTCGCGTGTTTCAGGGTCTGCAATCATGAGACGCTGCAACGTGTGCAAGCGCTGGTCATCGTCTAAATCTTTAAGCGCTTTTATTGCTTTTTTAGACTCGCGTTTTTGTTCTTTAAGTAGCTTTTTAATTGACTTCTCATCGGCATCCATTTTTTCACCTATAATTTTGTACTGTTATAAATCTTAAGCGACGTGATAACGCCAAATAATGCAGCGGAACCCTGGGTATTCCCGACGTATAGCGTAGTAGCGGCGGGCATTGTGCAGCTGGTATCCGTCAATTCTGCAGACCCTACGCCCATTTTAAAGTTATTTGTGGCAAACGAAACGGTTAGCATTTGTAAGGTAGCAGTGCGCAAATTGGTAGTGCCAGAACCCGATACTTGCGACGCTGCCGAGGTGGTAACAGAAGCATTTGGTAACCCCGCCGTAGTAGCGGTTATCAGCATTGTATTCGATGCGTCCGTATACGACTGAAAAATACCTTGAGACGCCGCAAGTGAAGCGCTGCTAGGTAGTAACAGCTTGGTAACCATCGCCCCAGGCTGTGTCTGATAATTTGACGCCGATACGAAGGTTAGCAAATCTTGCTGCCTTGACGCCGATGCCGTGGTAGTAATGATATAAGATTGCGAAAATCTTTGCGTTGAATTGTTGGACATTGCGCCGAAAAAATACGTCCCGACGGTAGCCCCGCTAGCCTCGGTATATGTTAGTGATGACGGCGAATTTGTGGTTACAAAATATACTTGATTTGTTCCGCCACCAGGACCAGCACCGCATAAATACCAGCCGTTACCGTAGTCAACAATAGTAGCGTTAATGCTGCTACCACTAGTATTTGCAACTGCCCCCGTCGCAAGGTTAAAAATAGCATAATCTGTACCACCAGAATTTAGGCGAATTCCCATATAGTCATTTGAACCTTTTTTCGCAAAGATTGAAATATAATCAGTTGATCCAGCAACTGTTTGTTGTATCGAATGCGTACCAGTTGACGCCGTGGGAGTAAATGCAAATGCATTTGTACTACCGTCTGGGGCCGCTGTGCCTGTTACAGCCGCCCCTAAAAGTTTCGACCATGCGGCGTTTGAAAAATCCTCACTCCACAAAAATCGATTTGTGACGGCACCCTCGGATAAATATCCGTTAAACCAGCCATCTGTTCCGTTCTTACGACGTACAACTCTGGGCCATGCCGCACCAACTTTAAACAGTCTTCTTTCGCCTGTAGTCTCGTCAATGACGCGATCTAAATATGCAATGCTCGCACGCGTAAAAGTAGGGGTGGCAGTGCCTAGCGCTTTGAGCGGATAAGTACCACACAACTGGTTAAATCGGCTAGCTGCAATGGTATCTTGTTCCGCTGTGGTATTAATGGTACCAGCGGCGCATGTCCAAAGCTGGCATAGCGATACAATAGAGCTAGATTTGCCCGATATTGCAGCACCATAAGCACCAACTTTTAACTCTTGTGTATTTGTTTGGGCGTTGTTTAAATTGGCTGTACTATTTCCCAAAGCCCCGTTTAGGTATACTCGGTTATTTCCGTTGCGATCGGCAAAAACTATAAGATGGTACCAAGATTTATTTATCAGTGTACCAAATGCAGCATGCGCTATTGCCCCGTATGACTGTATTGTATCAGACGCTGTTACGACGGTTAAAAACCCTTTGCCCGTAGCGGTATCGTATTTTGAAAATAGACATTGTTCCGCACCAGTCACGACGTGCTGAAACACTACTTCTAATATAACGTCATCCGTTGCATTTGCGATGTCATAAGCGCTGGTTGACCCAGTGCCATAATATTTCGCTGTATTAAATTGAACACCCTTATCTGCGCTAGATGTGAAAGGGGTTAGCTGTGCTAGCGACGGGGCAGACCCAGTGCCTGACAGAGTTAGCGACGTCGCGCCAATAACAGGTGTCCAAGTGCTAGCCCCAGCGTCCTTTGCCTCTACACGAAAAGACGCTGTTTGTGTAGTGCTATTTATCGCGATTTGAGACGACAAATTAGCCAAACCACTATCGCCCCCAAACACCGAAAAAAGCGGGTTATCAGTATTGATTGACGATGAGGCTGGTGATACTAAGCCATGCTTTTTAAACGGGGTTATGGGCATTTTTTATCCTTTTTTATTTAATATCTTCAACGAAAACATTAGCCGTTAGCGATGCCGAGCCTACAGCGGAAACTCTAACGTTGTTTTTGATTGAAAAATCTACTACCATACCAGGGCCGATTTTCATGCTATTTGCAATCACAAGCCCCGTCGCTGTACCCCCAGCTGCAATAAGAAAAATGCCTAGTGTAGCGCTTGAATCTGTATTATAAATACGTACGCGACGATAACCAAACCCATCTGCTACGGCTGCATCGGCAAAAAGCAATGCGCTTGACGTCGTAACAGCGACATCGATACAAGTTGTGGGCACGCCAAATGGAGCCATCGCGGCTGTTAGTGCGGCTTCTGGTGAAACTTTTTTAGAAACGGACATTTTTACCTCTACTGTGCTACTGTTTTTTTATTGCTATTTACTACTGTATCATTTTTTGGATTTGTGGTAGGTTGCCAGCTGGGACGGATTCATCTGCCATTTGTGGCGGATTTGCTAGATCGTCGTATGATTTTTTAAATCTATATAGTGGGTCTAGCGAATAGCGATCGGCTCCATTTGCCAGCAAAGCATCTAACACAGATTGAATTGTTTTCGATGCTTCATCGGCGTCAAGTTGCGCATCGGCTGCAACTTCAGCACCCTGTAAAACACCGTCAATTTGAGCTAGCACTAGCTTAGCCGTTGTGCTTTCGTTCGCTGTATCAGAAAACCCCGTTTCTCTTGCATCTAAGACGCGGGCTGGGTCAATCAAACCTTGCTGTGCATCTAACTCAATTTGTGCTTCTTTAGTAGCACTAAAGCGCTCCATTCCACCGCGGGGTTCTAGCTTAACATTTATACCTTGAATATCAGATCCGATAAAAGATATAATTTGTGGTTGTGACGCGTCGCTGATAGCAATGGTTTGCTCTACTGTGTAGTAGTTCTGCACTAGTTGTAAGTGCAGTTTCCAAGCACGAATGATCATCGAATTCATGTTTTCAGCCGCGCCCTTGTGCTTAAGGTTGTCTAATTCGTTCAAATATGCTAGCTGTTTTGCAGCCGTACCAGAGCGAAATGATGATACACCCATAAGTTGTTCATTTAGCCCCGCTAAATCATATATTTCAGACCTATATTTTTCTTGGTCTGAAAACAATAATGGATTGATTTGTGGCGCTGGTGTCCAAGTAGGATTTGGGAGGTTGCTGGGGTTTACCAAAATGCTATTAGATGACATTATTTCTTGCGCTATTTCGTCCGAACCCACGATGAGACGCACGCCCTGGGTAGCACGGCGGATAGTCAAAAGTGTACTTTGGATCTCGTTAACTTGGATTTGTGGTTGTATACAGTCTTCTACCCAAGTAGTGCCATATGGGCAGTTTCTTTTATCGTCAATTTTCATTAAGACGATAGGCAAAATATACTCATCTTTGAGCGTTTCAAGGTTTTTTACAATATATGGGAATGGCATCACATCGATGACATTATCGTCGATTATTTTACAGTATAAACCCTCGGGAACGCTGGGCGATGGTTTGTGCCATAATTCCCATACAACAACGCCGTCACGGGCTGGGCCTGTAGCGTATGGGCGGTATGTTTCAGCGCCAACGCTTGCATCCTTTACGCCTGCATTTTCTAGCAAGGTTAATGCTTCGTCTTCGTCTAAGTATGCTTTAAAGGCAACCCATTTTGCAGCTTCGTATGATTCTTGCGCTGGGTCAATCAAATAATCAAAGATGCTTAATTTTTGCCATAAGATTTTTTGTTCCGATGGTTCAAAAACAATCTTAAAACCCGCCGTACCATGCAATGCAGCATGCTGCACTACCTCATTAAGTAACTTATCAAACTGTATTTCAGCCTCGGTATACTCTATAATGGAGCGGCAAATCGCACTAGCAGCACGCGATTTTGCATCGGGATGCGTTGGCCATGCCGTTACACTGGGGCGATCTTTTGTTAGACGTGCCTTGTATTGATTCACGACGTTACGGATGTAATTAGTAGTAGTCATGGGATGCGAACGCGTCAAGCCAAATGCACTATTTTGAGCGCTCATTAGTTGTTGGGTATAGCCTTGATCGCCGTCAAAAAATTGTTCATTTCGTATAGCTTTATCAGCAACTAGTCTATACTCGCGTTCTGCCTTTTCTTTTAACTTATGCCACAAATCAAGTATCTTTGACGATGCGTCAAAATCCGAGGCAAATTCTGATACAATGATTTTCTCCAAAGTTAACCCCTAATGAATTGGCTTAAAATATTTTCAACAACTTGCTTTCTTGCAAGCTTTTCAGCCTCTTTTTGCAACGCTAGTTCTTGCTGTTTTTGTTGCGCTAGTAGTGCTTCCTGTGCCTTTCTAGCATCTTCGCTATCAGCATATTGGCCCCCCATTGCGACTAGCGAGCCTAAACCCGCCCCCACGGAGCCACCGAGTGCAGTACCAACTACAGGCACAGCGCTACCAATAACCGAGCCAGCGACGCCACCAGCAAGCGGGGCAAACTGTAGTAAATCACGTGGTTTCATTAGTCAGCCTCTTTAGAATCGCCTTTCAAAATGATAATGATTGCATCGGACATTGCCTTTTCTTGTGCCTCATGGTCTAAGCCCTCGTCTTCGCACATTTCGCAACCAGCGCCCTCGCATTCTGGGCATTTTTCGCCCATTGGAGACGACATCATGCCTTTTTTTTCTGGCATTTTTGGGGGCATTTCAGGTGCCTTTGAGACGATTTTATTTAGGATATCTGCTACACCAGCTAGGGCTTTTTTGGGATCGGGCATCGGGAAACCTCTTTATACTGTATTACACTATGGCTTTAGTAGTAGTTGTTTTTTATTAGTAACTTATTGAAAATGGTTTGAGACTGTGCAGGGCGATAGGGGTTTTGCGCCAAATGATTTAGAGCAAATGAGTAGCACATAATAAAATCGTCTGTGCCATAGTAACGGTTATTTTCAAAACGCAAGTTTGCTATTTCAGTTGCTAGTTCTACTGGGAGCGGTGTATTAGCCCGTAGCTGTTTTCGCACGTTAGAAAAGCCTGTTTCTTTTGTTGCATCGGTTGTTATGACATCGGAAACTGGCAAACCCTTAGAGGCAAAATGCTCCAAAAACCCCTTGCCAACACCGTTTTTCTCCACTAAAATTAGGCTTGGACTGTATGTTTTATGCAAATCTGATAGCACATTCCCGACAAAAAAGACATCTTGCTGGTTTGAAAACCACATATCTAATACCTGATTTGTCACGCGTGAAACAACCATTAAAACAGTATTATCGCCCCCCTTGCCCTTAGCGATATCGCAAGATATAATGCAGGGTTCCCCAGGGTTTTTTGATAGTACACCAATTTGGGGTTTTTCGTCGAATACTTTGCCCGTTGACAGTTGGAAAGGTTGCTCTGGCAATACACAAAAGTCACGCAAAAAATCGTTTTCAGATTGCCCACTATCAGAATAGGCATGATGCCACCAAGCGGCCGATGCACGATCGCGAAAACCTAGCACCTGTAGCTCAGCCCAACGTACATCGGATATTGTATCAGCGGGTTTTCTGTATGTTTTATGCAACTCTACAGAAAAAAATACTTTATGGTAATTATTGTTTTTGTCATGCCACAAATCAGCAAACGTGCCTGTAGGGCCATTGGCTGTGCTTTCGATTATTATTCGACCATTAGGGCAAGTAGCTTTTAAAGCAGCAAATGCCTGGGTATTTTCGAAAAATGCTAGTTCTGTTATATGCAATAAGTCGAAAGTCATTGATCGGCCAACTGTACTTTTGCCCGTTTTACCGCCCCCATTTGCGGATAATGCTGTTATCGTCGAACCGTTCTCTAGCTCAATATATTTTGAATTAGATTTAACCGTAGTTAGCTCTAAGTCATTGCAAAATTGTTGGATTTTAGCAATAAAAGCTTGTGCTTTAGAGTTAGTGTCCAAACAAACGCAAATCTTAGTGCGTTCGTTCATTATTGCGCAAACCAAATCAAATAACCCCGTTATGGTTGAAACCCCTATTTGTCGGGATTTTAATACAATGATATTTTGATTTGTTTCTAGGCTATCAGCTAGCAACTTTTGTTCGTCATTAAAGATAAAGTCAACCAGCTGGGAATTTTCTTGGCTGGTTAGCTTCGTTTTTAATGCTATACTTTGTAGTACTTCTGCGCTAGGATAGTCCAAAGGTTACTCTGCAAATTTAAAATATACGTTATGCTTTGGGTGTTTTCGTCCGTTGCGGATATAGTAGAGCACGAGGCTATGTGGTATCCCATAAGATTTGGCGCAATCCATCATAGACGAGTAGAGGTCAAAATCTTCTGATTCATCGGTATGCACTGTTACTGCTTTAGGCGTATGCAAACGTCCCATACTGTGCACTATTGGCTCTTTAATGTTGCATAGTGGCGCACCCATATCTCTGTAGCGCTCAAACCATTTTTGCTCTAATTGTATAGCCGTTTCAGCGTCACATTTTTGGATTATCTCAAAACGCAAATTCTCCCAGCCGATACGGGCAACCAAATCATGAATCTGTGTCTGGTGTCCTTTGCGCAATAATGCTTCGCTTTTATGTCTTTGACGCCGTTTGTACAGGTTTTTAGTGCTACCGATATAAAAAGTAGCGGCATCGTTACAAATACGATACACTACGTAACCTAGCGATTCACCCTTTTGTATTGTGCTAAAATCATATTCCATTTTTCACCCATTTTTTCTAGTTTTTTCGGACGCTGCTTTTAGTGTATCAGCCAACGCATAAATGTTTGCTTTTTTCTCTTGCTGCGCTGCGCTAGGTTGTGGCTTAATTGATTCATCTTCATACGATGATGACGTTGGCACTGCCTTGTCAATAATCAATTTTGCAGCCGTTAAACGATCTCTGATTTGCGCTTGCTCGTCGTTAACAAGTGCACACAGAAACTTGATCGCATCGGGAATCAAACCCCTTAATGAATCGTTTGCCTCTTTTTGTGATACAGCCCGCTTAATCGTGGCTTTGGCTACTTTGCTACTCACTACACACCTCTTTAGCCGCTAGCTTTTCTTTTACACAATTGTCAACCAAAACCCTTAAATCAAAGGGGTTTTTGACTGCCCAGACATCGGCTGCAACGGGTGCCAGCAACCCAGCACGGGCTAGGTCTTTGCATGCCAAATGGCATTGGCCATATGGGATTTTTAGCTCTTTTGCACAAATGGCTGTATCAATTTGCTTTTTTTCACCTAGCAAAAAATGAATCGCGATTGCTTTGGCAACGGCTGTTAATGCGCTTGCCAATATCTCTGCAACTAAACCAAAAATAGGCTGTACAGCGTCAAGAGGATGCACAGTTTCTGCAATCTTTTCTATAGGGTTTTCTTTATTTTTGGCCATCGTTTACCTCGTCAATCGGTGCTAATGAAGCTTCTGAAAATACCACTCTAATATCCGCTTGTTCACACAAACAGAATTTGCCCGATGGATCAATTAGGTCAACACTTGCTGAAATGGGTATACAATAATCGCCAACTACTACAGCCGTAACGTCTGGGCCTACAGCGAAAACCCGCAAAATATCTGTGCGATTTTTGTTCGCGTCGGCTGCCATGGTTAGCTTACCTTCTTTAAAATCATTAGGTCGTACAGGCTGTAACAAAACCCCCGAACCTACTACTTTCACTTGCTCCCAGGGCAAGCCTTGCCCTGGGGCGTAAATGTTTCGAATTGGAAACTTACTCATTAGCACCTCGTCTATGGTTGTATCTGTATATATACACAGCAAATTATTAGCTGTTTTAAAAAATGTGAGGTGTTTTGTGGATTCTGAAAACTCTGAAAAGCCAGAAAAAAATAAAAAAATTTATTGGGCAAAAGCCCTAACCCTTGATTCTGTTTGGGTTAGGTATGATTCTGTTAATGATATGGTATACCAGCTTGATTTAGATAAGCGAAACTTATACAAATGTTTTCGGGGTGAAACCCGAAGTCATAGGGGTTATATTTTTAGAACCGATGCGGAACACCAACGGGTTTTGTCGGGTGAAAAGTAAATAATGATACAATGAGACACTCTTGACAAATGGAAAGTGTCTCATTGTGTCTGGTGTAGGCCAAAGTGTCTCAACCAGCCCGAAATACGAAGTCAC
>Ga0228700_1000587_pt1 | contig 31293 bp, 30 predicted proteins | sample McNCre317_Aug_MG_FD_178019 | JGI IMG/M metagenome (GOLD analysis project Ga0228700, IMG submission 178019) | Freshwater microbial communities from McNutts Creek, Athens, Georgia, United States - 3-17_Aug_MG | ecosystem: Environmental > Aquatic > Freshwater > Creek | place: USA: Georgia...
AGTTATGCCAAGTGACGCATTCAAAATAAATCTGATATTGCTCTATGAATTCGTTGCCTTGATTTGATCAAGGTGACAACAAGTTATGCCTGATGACCATAGCAAGTTGGTACCACTCCTTCCCATCCCGAACAGGACCGTGAAACGACTTAGCGCCGATGATAGTGCGGGTTCCCGTGTGAAAGTAGGACATCGTCAGGCTATTACAGCCTCAGAAACCCCCGCTCGATTGAGTGGGGGTTTTTGTTTTTGTGCTTCGATTAATTGATGTTGATAATGTCTTCATCATCCATTGCGCACGCGCCGCTGTTCTCCAAGCTTTTACATAACTCAAAGAACCAAGTGTCAAAGCTTTTACCTTCTGCATACTTGCCAAATAGCATCGTTAGATATTGAGTTGCATGTCCCCACTGTACAAAATCTATTAATTTAATTTTTTGAAATTCGAGTAATTTAAATTTCAAAAGTACTTTTGCCGCATAGTTGGCGTGCTTGTCAGGGGCTTTTCGAAATTGATCCAGTCGACTTCTGGCACGAATAATTGCATCCGACACGTCGGAAAATACTGAACCATGCCCAGGTAGGACAAGTTTTGGTTTTAGATCTTGAATAATGTTTAACGTAGATTCAACTTCATCAAACGCGCTAATGCCTTCTATTTCAGGGAAAACAACCCCAAAACCATTCTCCCAAAGCGCATCAGCAGAAATCAAAATGCCATCGGACTCGTTAAAGATGACCACAGAGTGAGGGTCATGTCCTGGTGCTGCGTGAATGCGCCAAATTTGCTTATTCACAACCACAGCATCCCCATTGTGAAGTGACGCGGTTCGTTTGAAGGGGGGGCAGTGCTGGCCTGTGGGCTCATAGGTCAGTTCCTGAGTATTCCAGTCATCCACAAATTCAGCATGTCCAGGGGGAATGTATGTTTTCAGCGCTGGGTAAATCGCTTGGAGATGGGCGTTGCCACCGCAATGATCGCTGTGCAAATGCGTATTGATCAGTAACGTTAACGGCTGCTGATGCAATGCGGAAGAAATCAATGCGTGCGTCTGTTCTGCATGCGTCCAATAGCCACTGTCTACAAGAATCGCTTGCTCTGAGTCCTGAATTAAGATGCTGTTAGAGGATAGCCATCCTCTTTCAAAAAAACTAATGCCAAGGGGTAATGAATGCATAGTGGTGATGAATAGCATGCAGGGAGTCTGCAGTAACTAAGCATTCTGACAGCATGTGAGGTAGCCTGCCCTCTAGGGCTGTGTTTCTGAGGACATGTTTCGAGTTTCAAGGTTTAGAGTGATCCCCCTAAACCGTGTCAGATAAATGAAAGCATGAGGGGAAACCCGTACAATGAAATCATGTCACTCGTACAAACTCTTGCAAAAACCACCCTTGAAGGGGGAAGACAAATGTTGCGCTTCACCGGTGTATCGCAAGAGCAACTTCGCAAAACCGAAGGGGTTTTAATCCCCATTGCGCCGCTTGGCGTGGAGCATTTGCCTCAGATCTTGAAGCATCTACTCGCTTTGTCTGAGCATGACCGCTATTTGCGGTTTGGCTATACCGCCACAGACGAGCATGTTCAGCGTTATGTCGACGGCTTGAACTTCGAACGCGATGAAATTTACGGCATTTTCAATACCGACCTCGAAATCATCGCGATGGCGCATTTGGCACTCATCAAAGAACCAGGACGTGACTTCAGTTCTGAATTCGGTGTTTCTGTTGCTGCGCATGCACGTGGCCGAGGCTATGGCGCTCGCTTGTTTGAACGCGCCGTGATTCATGCCCGTAACGAAAAGGTGTACCAGATGTACATCCATGCCTTGAGCGAAAACGCCCCCATGATTCGCATCGCTCGTAAAGGCGGCGCCAAAATCGAGCGCGATGGCTCAGAAACAGAAGCCTATTTGCGTTTACCTAAGCGTGACTTAGATAGCCGTGTCACAGAGTTTGTTGCCGACCAGTACGCTAAAACCAACTACAGCATCAAAGAAGACGCCAAGCGTTTCTGGAACTTTCTGTCCAAAGTCCAAGAAATTCGCGAAGGCGTGCGCGATGCGCGCCACCAAGCCGCAGAATAAGTGAATAGCCCAGTGACATGGGCTATGCTTAAGGCTTGTGAGACTCCCGCAGCTTTTCGCTGCAACACTGTGATACCCCCGCAATCCCGAGAAATCGAAAAGCAAGACAAGCGCAGCTATTGGCAACGCTTGCTCGAGTTCATTCACCCAGGCCCTGATTCCCGCGAAGAGCTGCTCGATGCGCTCTCGGATGCAGAAGACAACCAAGTCATCGGTGCAGAAAGTCGCCTCATGCTCGAAGGCGTGCTGCGCATGGCAGATTTGACCGCAGGTCAAGTCATGGTGGCAGCGCCACGTATGGACCTCATCAATCTCGATGCGCCGATTGAAGAAAGCCTACATCAGGTGATCGACACCGGCCACTCTCGCTTCCCCGTCTACGAAGGCGAGCGCGACAACTTGGTGGGCATTTTGCTGGCGAAGGACTTGCTCAAGCTCCAACGTGCACCTTCTCTGAACATTCGCACCTTGTTGCGCCCGCCGGTTTTCATTCCCGAAAGCAAAGGGCTAAACGATTTGTTGCGTGAGTTCCGCAACACACGCAATCACATGGCCTTGGTGGTGGATGAGTTTGGCCGTATCGCGGGGCTCATTACCATTGAAGACGTGCTCGAACAAATTGTGGGCGACATTGAAGATGAGTTCGACAGTCAAGAAGACGTGGGCGATATCTTTGCACTGGCCGACCAAACCTATCGCGTCAGCGGCGATGCATCGCTAGAGCGCGTTGGCGAAGCCTTTGGCACCCATCTCGAAGTCACAGCGGCAGAAGCATCAGATGACACCCACTTCGACACCATTGGTGGGTTTATTGCACACGCCATGGGCCATGTGCCGCGCCGCGGGGAGCACTTTGAAATCAACAAGCTACGTTTCGAGGTGTTGCACACCCGCGGCGGTGCCGTGAAGTGGTTCAAGGTGTATCCAGCCCCTGAAGACAAAGCGCCGCAGTAAGGCATGCAGCACAGCGCGCAAGCCACACGGCGATGGCCTATCAGCCAACAAACCACAGTTGTTTTGCTGCTGGCCGGGATGGTCCAAGCGCTGTCGCTCGCGTGGCCGTTTGAAGGCACATTCAAAGGCGAAGCACAAGGTTGGTTGCAATGCGTGAGCTTGGTTGTACTTGCATACAACATCGATCGCAGCACATCAGGTAAACAGGCGTTTATCAAAGCGTGGCTTTATTCGCTGGCATGGCTCGCTTGCAGCATTTGGTGGCTGTTCATTTCGATGCATCGTTATGGCGGCTTGCCAGCTCCCGTGGCAGGCTTGGCTGTGGGGTTGATGGCTGCAGGCTTGGCGTTGTTCTACGCAGCTGCTGCAGGCGTGTATCACGCCATTTGCAAAACGGGTGTGGGGGTGTTGCCGCGTGCCGGCGCTTTTGCCGCAGTTTGGGTGTTGGCCGAGATGGTGCGTGGCACGCTTTGGACCGGCTTCCCGTGGGGCGCTGTGGGCTATGCACATGTGGATAGCCTGTTGCAACACTGGGCGCCGTGGATGGGCGTTTATGGTCTCTGTGCTTTGTCTGCCTTCATGGCGATGGCTGTCGCTGCTGAAAGAAAAGATACCCGCCCCGCCACCCGCGCAACACAACTTATCGTTGTTGCGATCGTGGCAGTGCTTGGCTACACATGGTTCACGTCTCCTAGTCGAAGTGTGAATGAGGAGGCGCTCTCTAAAAAACCACTCAGCGTGACTTTGCTACAAGGCAACATCCCACAAGATTTGAAATTTGGAGAAGGCGTCAGCCTTGCGCTGCGTGACTACCGCGAGGCGTTGTTGTCCAGTGCCAGTGACCTCACCGTCACACCAGAAACTGCCATTCCACTGATTCAGCAGCAAATGCCTGAACGCTATTGGAGCCAACTGGAAACGCATTTTTCTAGAGGTGCAAAAGCCGCGCTCATCGGCCTGCCTCTAGCGCAGCGAAGCGAACAAGGCCAGCTGCAATACAGCAACTCAGCCATCGCGCTGATGCCGCAAACCACCCCGACATCTACCGCCAGCTACCAGTACGACAAACACCACTTGGTCCCCTTTGGTGAGTTTGTGCCACCACTCTTTCAGTGGTTTGTGCGCATGATGAACATCCCGCTGGGCGATTTCAACCGTGGCGATGTCGCGCAGCCAAGTTTTGTGTTCAAAGGCGAGCGCATCGCCCCCAACATTTGTTACGAGGATTTGTTTGGCGAAGAGTTGGCACGCAGCTTTGCTGACCCAGACAAAGCCCCCACCTTGATGGTCAACCTCAGCAACATCGCGTGGTTTGGCGACACCGTGGCCATTGACCAGCATTTGCACATCTCCCGCATGCGCGCCTTAGAGCTAGGCCGCCCCATGCTGCGCGCCACCAACACGGGCGCCACCGCCATCATCAACGCCCAAGGCCAGGTCACGCATCGCCTGCCCAGCGCCGTGCAAGGGGCCCTGACCGCCGAGGTCTATGGCGTGCACGGGCCCATCACGCCCTACGCCCAATGGGTGTCGGTTTGGGGGCTTTGGCCGTTGGCGGGTTTGGCTTTGCTGACCCTCTGCATCGTTGCCGCGATGGCGCATGCATCTCGGCACGGCCAGAGGCGTTTCGGCCCGTAAAATCAGAGGTTTGCGGGCGTATTGACCTGCAGCCTAAATTGCCAGCGTCTGCTGGCCACTTTGCATGCTGACTTTTCAAGAAATCATTCTCACACTCCAGTCCTACTGGGCCAAGCAAGGCTGCGCCTTGTTGCAACCCATCGACATGGAGGTCGGTGCAGGCACCTCGCACACCGCCACCTTCTTGCGCGCCTTGGGCCCAGAGCCTTGGAAGGCCGCTTATGTGCAGCCTAGCCGCCGCCCCAAAGACGGCCGCTACGGCGAGAACCCCAACCGCTTGCAGCATTACTACCAATACCAAGTGGTGTTGAAGCCCGCGCCCAGCAACATCTTGGAGCTGTACTTGGGCTCGCTCGAAGCGCTTGGTTTTGACCTCAAGAAAAACGACATCCGCTTCGTGGAAGACGATTGGGAAAATCCAACCTTAGGCGCATGGGGCTTGGGCTGGGAAGTTTGGTTGAACGGCATGGAAGTCACGCAGTTCACTTACTTCCAACAAGTCGGCGGCATTGATTGCAAACCCATCACCGGCGAAATCACCTACGGATTAGAGCGCTTGGCCATGTATCTGCAAGGCGTGGACAACGTCTATAACCTGCAATGGACCGATGGCTTGACGTACGGCGACGTCTACAAACAAAACGAAGTGGAACAATCTACTTACAACTTCGAGCACAGCGATGCGGAGTTCTTGTTCACCGCTTTTGGTGCGCATGAAAAACAAGCGCAGCACCTCATGGGCGCGCAGCTCGCGTTGCCTGCGTACGAGCAAGTGCTCAAAGCCGCACACACCTTCAACTTGCTCGACGCCCGTGGCGCCATCAGCGTGACCGAGCGTGCTGCCTACATCGGCCGTATCCGTAACTTGGCGCGCGCCGTGGCGCAAAGCTATTACGAAAGCCGCGAACGTTTGGGCTTCCCCATGGCTCCGCGCGAGTGGGTTGACCAAATCCCGAAGAAGACCGCTTGAGCGTAGGACACAAGAACATGACCACACACAACCTACTCATCGAACTCTTCGTGGAAGAGTTACCTCCTAAGGCTTTGCAAAAACTCGGCGACGCATTTTCTAGCGCGTTGTTTGAGCAACTCAAAGCCCAAGGCTTGACCGCTGCCAATTCAGCTGTGACAGCTTATGCCTCACCACGCCGCTTGGCTGCGCACATCACCGCCGTGTCCGCCTTGGCTGCTGACAAAGCCGTGCAACAAAAACTCATGCCCGTCACAGTGGGCTTGGATGCCAATGGCAACGCCACACCAGCTTTGTTGAAAAAACTGCAAGCTTTGGGCGCAGGTCCTGAAGCCGTGGCACAACTCAAACGCGCCCCTGATGGCAAAGCCGAAGCTTTGTTCTACGACAGCATTGTTAAAGGTGCGAGCTTGGCCGATGGCCTGCAAAAAGCCTTGACCGAAGCCATTGCCAAATTGCCCATCCCCAAAGTCATGAGCTACCAGCTCGAAACCGATTGCGAACTGCCTGGCTGGAGCAGCGTCAACTTTGTGCGCCCCGCGCACAGCTTGGTGGCCTTACACGGCAGCACCGTGGTGCCTGTCAAAGCTTTGGGGTTGACCGCTGGCAACAGCACACAAGGCCACCGCTTTGAAGCCCGTGTGTCGCCTGTGGTGTTGGCTAATGCTGATGTGTACGCAGACACACTCGCCAAAGATGGCGCAGTCATTGCCAGCTTCACCGAGCGTCGTGCTGAGATTGCACGCCAACTCGAAGCGGCTGCCGCGAAGGTTGGCGGTGGCGTGAAGGCCATCGAAGATGCGGCTTTGCTCGACGAAGTGACTGCGCTGGTCGAACGCCCTAACGTGTTGGTGTGCGAGTTTGAAAAACAATTCCTCGACGTGCCGCAAGAGTGCCTCATCCTCACGATGAAGGCCAACCAAAAATATTTCCCCTTGCTCGATGCCGCAGGCAAGCTCACCAACAAGTTCTTGGTGGTCAGCAACATCACGCCTGATGATGCGTCCGCCGTGACGGGTGGCAACGAGCGCGTGGTGCGTCCCCGTTTGGCTGATGCCAAATTCTTCTTTGACCAAGACCGTAAAAAGACACTCGCTTCGCGCGTGGAGGGCTTGGCCAAGGTCGTGTATCACAACAAACTCGGCACCCAAGGCGAGCGCACCGACCGTGTGCGCGCCATTGCCAAAGGCATTGCCGCTTTGTTGCCGCAAGCCAAAGACGCTGTCTTTGTGTCAGCCGTTGACGCCGCCGCGCAACTTGCCAAAACCGATTTGCTGACCGACATGGTGGGCGAGTTCCCCGAGCTGCAAGGCATCATGGGCGGCTACTACGCGCGTCACGATGGTTTGAGCAACGATGTCGCCGAAGCCATCGAAGACCACTACAAGCCCCGCTTTGCTGGCGACGAATTGCCACGCAACACCGTCGGTGTGGTGGTCGCTTTGGCTGACAAGTTAGAGACCTTGGTCGGCATGTTTGGGATTGGCAATTTGCCCACGGGTGACAAAGACCCATTCGCCTTGCGCCGTCACGCTTTGGGCGTGGTGCGCATGTTGAGCGAAGCCAATTTGGATGTGGCCTTGGACGCACTGATTGCACAGGCCATTCCCGCCTTCGGCGACAAAATCGCCGATCCTGCGGCGGCGTTGTCCTCTTTCATTTACGACCGCCTCTCCGGCGGTCTGCGCGAGCAAGGCTACTCAGCACAAGAAGTTGAAGCCGTGTTGGCTTTGCGCCCACAGCGCTTGAGCGATGTGGCCAAGCGGCTCGAAGCCGTGCGCGCTTTTGCCGCTTTGCCCGAAGCTTCGGCCTTGGCCGCAGCCAACAAGCGCATCGGCAACGTGCTCAAAAAAGCAGGCGAGGTCGATGCACACGTCAACACTGCCTTGTTCAAAGAAGACGCCGAGCAAGCCTTGTACGCGGTCATGCAAAAATTGTTGCCTGAATCCGAGGCGCAGTTCAACGCGGGCGACTACACCGCCTCGTTGCAAACCTTGGCCACTTTGCGCTCGCCCGTCGATGCATTCTTTGACGACGTCATGGTCAACGCCGAACAGATGGACTTGCGCTTGAATCGCCAAGGCATGCTCAAGAAACTGCATGAAGCCATGAACCGCGTAGCCGATTTGTCCGCACTCGCTTCTTAAAGCCCCGCCATGCAAACCAAACTCGTCATCCTCGACCGCGACGGCACCATCAACCAAGACAGCGACGACTACGTCAAGTCAGCCGATGAATGGATCCCACTGCCAGATGCACTCGAAGCGATTGCGCGTTTGAACCATGCGGGCTGGCATGTGGTGGTCGCCTCCAACCAATCCGGCTTGGGTCGTGGTTTGTTTGATGTGGCGGCTTTGAATGCCATGCACACCAAGATGCACAAGCTCTTGGCGGCTGCAGGTGGTCGCATCGATGCCGTGTTTTATTGCCCGCATAGCCCCGAAGAAACATGCAACTGCCGCAAGCCCTTGCCCGGTTTGTACGAGCAAATCGGCGAACGCTATGGCATGGACCTCAAGGGTTTGCACACCGTGGGCGATTCGCTGCGCGACTTGCAAGCCGGCGCGGCTGTGGGCTGCGCCACGCATTTGGTACACACCGGCAAAGGTGCCAAGCTCAAAGGTCAAGCCTTACCTGCTGATTTTCCGCAAGGCACGTTGACGCATGCCGACCTCAGCGCGTTTGCCGACTGGTTGCTGGCTCAGCCCGAGCCTGCTGCCAAAACCAACAAAGCAGGAGTTCACGCATGATGGCCATGCTCCGTTCAACGCTGCACATGGCGTTCATGTTTGTCACCGTCATTCCCTACACCTTGCTCATCTTGCTGGCGCGTTTGCTGGGTGCCAAGGGCGATGTGCGTTACGCCATTGCCCAAAAGTGGCTCAAGCTCAGTGTGGATGCCGCGCGCGTCATCATGGGCATCCGTTACGCAGTGCAAGGCCAAGAGAACTTGCCCGTGGGTGAAACCAGCCCTGCCATCTTGTTGGTCAAGCACCAGTCCACGTATGAGACGTTTTTGATGCCGGCCATCATGCCGCACCCCTTGGCCTATGTGTTCAAAAAAGAACTGCTCTATGTGCCGTTCTTTGGTTGGTCCATTGGCAGCTTGGACATGATTCACATCGACCGCAGCCAACGCGCCAAAGCGTTTGCCAAAGTGGTGGAACAGGGCAAAGCCCTGTTGGACCGCGGTGTGTGGGTCATCATGTTTCCTGAAGGCACACGCATTCCACGCGGTGAGCGCGGCAGCTACAAAAGCGGCGGCACACGTTTGGCCATTGCCACTGGCGCGCCTGTCATTCCTGTGGCAGTGACCTCGGCCAAATGCTGGCCACGCAAAGCCTTCATCAAACACCCAGGCGTGGTGGACGTGTCGATTGGCAAGCCTATTCCCAGCGTAGGCCGTGATGCCGATGAATTGATGCGCGAAGTCGAAGCTTGGATTGAATCCGAAATGCACCGCCTCGACCCCGAGGCCTACGCCAACCAACACTGAGCCCACACGCATGAGCCGCTTTTTGCAACTCGTGCTCGACATGTTCGATGGGGCCACTGCCAAGGCCTTGCCCGCAGCGCCTGCGCTACACGGCCCACATTTACCCTCTGAACCCTTGGGGCAGGTGCTGCCCAAAGCGCATTACGCGCACCCGCGGGCCACGCGTCGCATTCAACTCGGTACCACCGATGTGGCCTATGCCTTTCGACGTGGCAAGCGTCGCACCATTGGTATGGCGATTGGGCCTGACGGTCTAGAAGTCAGCGCGCCACGGTGGGTCACGCTGGGCGAGGTGGAATTGGCCTTGCATGAAAAAGCCGATTGGATTGCGCGCAAGCTGGTTGAGATGCAAGAGCGCCAACAGCAGCTCGGTGCGGCGCGCATCGTGTGGGTGGATGGCGTGGTGTTGCCGTATTTGGGCGAACCGTTGCAAGTGGTGCTCGACTCGTCCAGCGCACTCAAAAAGAACAGCGCACAGTTTGAACCCATGACATCACGAGATGGTCTGGCGCATCGCACCGAAGCTGCGGCACAAGCCGTAACGCCTCTTGTCCACACGTTGCGCCTAGGGCTACCCCTCAATGCCGAGCCCAAGCAAATTCGCGATGCCGTCCAAGCTTGGCTCATGCGCCAAGCCAAAGCTTTGTTTGTCGAGCGGCTCAACCACTACGCGCCGCAGCTGGGCGTGCAGTGGCAGCGCGTGTCGCTCAGCAGCGCGGCCACGCGTTGGGGCAGCGCCAGCGCCAATGGCGCCATTCGCCTCAACTGGCGGCTGGTGCATCACAAGCGCGACGTGATCGACTACGTGGTGGCCCATGAACTCAGCCATTTGCGCGTGATGGACCACAGCCCGCGTTTTTGGGAAACCGTGCAAAGCGTCATGCCCGACTATGCCCAGCGCAGGCGAATTCTTAAGGATGAACCCTTACCTCCGTGGTCTTGACTTGGTTTTTGAAGATTTCCCGTCATAATTGACGTTTACGTAAACGTAAACAAGGAAATCATGGCCACCACCTATTCCATCAGCGACTTAGCGCGTGAGTTTGACCTCACCACGCGAGCCATCCGTTTTTACGAAGACATGGGCCTGTTGCAGCCCGAACGCTCTGGCCCTGGCGGGCGTAACCGTGTCTACAGCCACCGCGACCGCACGCGCTTGAAGCTCACCTTGCGTGCCAAACGCTTAGGGCTGTCGTTGACCGAGGCCAAAGACCTGATCGACATGTACGACAGCCCGCGTGACACCGGTCCACAGTTGCAAAAGTTCTTGATGGTGCTCGATGCGCACAAGCGTGAGCTTGAGGCCCAAATGGCAGAAATCTTGGCCAACCTCGATGAGGTCAAGGCGCATGAAAAAGAAGCACGTACCTTACTTGCCAAGCAAGGTGAAAAACCAGCCAAAGCAGCAAAAGCAGGCAAGACTGTGAAAGCGAGCAAGGTATGACACATCCTGAACTTCACGCCCGCATCGAAGCCAGCTTTGTGCGCCAAGGCATGATGCAGCACCTCGGCGCGCGCATCGTCTCTGTGGCCCCTGGCGAGGTGGAAATTGCGTTGCCCTATTCCGAGCGCGTCACCCAACAGCAAGGTGGCTACCACGGTGGTGCCATGGGCGCCTTGGCCGACATCGCGGCAGGCTACGCCGGCTTGACCATGGCGACAGAGGGCCAAGAGGTGACGACCGTCGAATACAAGATCAATTTTTTGGCGGCCTTCCAAGGCGGCGAATTGCGGGCGCGTGGCCATGTGGTGCGTGCAGGCAAGCGCCTCATCATCACCACCGCTGAAGTGGTGCACCTCGACGACAACGGCGGCGAATCGCCTTGCGCTTTGATGCAGCAAACCCTCGCCACCGTCAACAAAACCTACTAAACCCAATTCATCCCAACGGAGACCACCATGAACAACTTACCCGGCCTGAACTTTCAACTCGGTGAAGACATCGACGCCCTGCGCGATGCCGTGCGCGACTTCGCGCAGGCCGAAATCGCGCCCCGCGCTGCACAGATTGACCACGATGACCAATTCCCCATGGACCTGTGGCGCAAGATGGGCGACCTCGGCGTGCTCGGCATCACCGTGGGCGAAGCGTACGGCGGCGCCAACATGGGCTATCTCGCCCACATGGTGGCGATGGAAGAAATCTCACGCGCTTCTGCCAGCGTGGGCCTGAGCTACGGCGCGCACAGCAACTTGTGTGTGAACCAAATCAACCGCAACGGCACCGAAGCGCAACGCCAAAAGTATTTGCCCAAGCTCATCAGCGGCGAACACGTGGGCGCTTTGGCCATGTCTGAACCTGGTGCGGGTTCTGACGTCATCAGCATGAAGTTGAAGGCCGAAGACAAAGGCGGCTACTACCTGCTCAACGGCAGCAAGATGTGGATCACCAACGGCCCCGACGCCGACACTTTGGTGGTTTACGCCAAAACCGAACCTGAGTTGGGCGCCCGCGGCGTGACTGCCTTCTTGATTGAGAAGGGTATGAAGGGCTTCAGCATCGCGCAAAAGCTCGACAAGCTCGGTATGCGCGGCAGCCACACCGGCGAGCTGGTGTTCAACAACGTTGAAGTGCCTGAAGCCAACATCTTGGGCGGCCTCAACATGGGTGCCAAGGTGCTGATGAGTGGCTTGGACTACGAACGTGCGGTGCTCACCGGTGGCCCTCTGGGCATCATGCAATCGGTGATGGACAACGTCATCCCCTACATCCACGACCGCAAGCAGTTTGGTCAAAGCATTGGCGAGTTCCAACTCATCCAAGGCAAAGTGGCCGACATGTACACCGTGCTGCAAGCGGCACGCAGCTTTGCCTACACCGTGGCCAAAAACCTTGACTTGCTCGGCACCGACCACGTGCGCCAAGTGCGTAAAGACTGCGCCTCCGTCATTTTGTGGACTGCCGAAAAAGCCACGTGGATGGCTGGCGAAGGCGTGCAGATTTTTGGTGGCAACGGCTACATCAACGAATACCCATTGGGCCGTTTGTGGCGCGATGCCAAGCTGTACGAAATTGGTGCGGGCACCAGCGAAATTCGCCGCATGTTGATTGGCCGCGAGCTATTCGCCGAAACTTGTTAAGGAATTGGCTGCACTGCGACAATGGACGCATGAGCACATCACTACAACACCTCTTCGATAACAACCGGGCTTGGGCCGATCGCATGATTCAAGAGAATCCTGCGTACTTCTCACGTCTGGCCAATCAGCAAAACCCCAAGTATTTGTGGATTGGCTGTTCCGACAGCCGCGTGCCCGCCAACCAAATCACGGGCTTGGACCCAGGTGAAGTGTTTGTGCACCGCAACGTGGCCAACGTGGTGGTGCATTCCGATTTGAATGCGTTGTCTGTCATTCAATACGCGGTGGACGCGCTCAAGGTGGAGCACATCATGGTGGTGGGTCACTACGGTTGTGGTGGCGTGTTGGCAGCCACGCGTGGCACGCGCGTGGGCTTGGCGGACAACTGGTTGCGCCATGTGCAAGACGTGCGCCTGCGTCATCGCCAACGCCTCAACCATTTGCCACAAGCCGAACTTGAATCGGTCATGTGTGAGATGAACGTCATTGAGCAAGTCGGCAACGTTGCTTTATCCAACGTCATGCAAGACGCTTGGGGGCGCGGTCAAAAGGTGACCGTGCATGGCTGGATTTACGGCCTCGACAACGGTTTGGTCAAAGACCTCGGTGTGACCATGAGCCACGCCGGTGAAGTGGTCGATGTATTCCGCAACGCTTTCAAACGCTACCCCCGTGGTGGCATGCTTCACTCCGCGTGACCCTGTGGGTCGGCGCGGCACTTTTCTTTTTTAATTTGGAGAAATTCATGTCCGACCCTATCGTCATCGTCAGCGCTGCACGCACGCCCATGGGCAGCTTCCAAGGCGACTTCTCAAGCCTTGCCGCACATGACCTCGGCGGTGCAGCCATCAAGGCCGCCGTTGAGCGTGCTGGCATCAACCCAGAGTTGGTGACCGAAGTGTTGTTTGGCAACTGCTTGATGGCCGGCCAAGGTCAAGCCCCTGCGCGTCAAGCGGCGTTCAAAGGCGGTTTGCCCAAGTCTGCTGGCGCTGTGACCTTGTCCAAGATGTGCGGCTCAGGCATGCGCGCTGCGATGTTTGCGCACGACATGTTGCTGGCGGGCACGCACGATGTGTTGGTGGCTGGTGGCATGGAGAGCATGACCAACGCGCCTTACCTCATGCTCAAGGGGCGTGGCGGCTATCGCATTGGCCACGACCGCATCTTTGACCACATGATGCTCGACGGTTTGGAAGACGCTTACGAACCCGGCCGCAGCATGGGCACCTTTGGTGAAGATTGCGCAGCCAAATACAACTTCACACGCGCCGAGCAAGACGCATTTGCCACCGCCAGCGTGCAACGCGCCCAAGCTGCGACAGCCAGCGGCGCATTCGCCACTGAAATCACCCCCGTGACAGTGAAGACCCGTGCAGGCGATATCGTGGTGTCGATTGACGAAGGTCCAGGAAAGATCAAGCTCGACAAAATCACCGCGCTCAAGCCCGCATTCAAAAAAGACGGCACCATCACGGCCGCTTCTAGCTCGTCCATCAACGACGGCGGCGCAGCCATGGTGTTGATGCGCGAGAGCACCGCCAAGAAGTTGGGCTGCAAGCCCTTGGCCCGCATCGTGAGCCACGCCACCCACGCGCAAGAACCCGAATGGTTTGCCACTGCGCCTGTGGGCGCCACCCAAAAAGCCTTGGCCAAAGCCGGCTGGAAAGTGGAAGACGTGGACCTGTGGGAAGTCAACGAAGCCTTCGCCGTGGTGCCCATGGCCTTGATGAAAGAGCTCAACGTGTCGCACGACAAAGTCAACGTCAACGGCGGCGCATGTGCTTTGGGTCACCCCATCGGCGCATCGGGCGCTCGCATCATGGTCACGCTCATCCACGCACTCAAAGCACGCGGCCTGAAAAAAGGTTTGGCCACGCTGTGCATCGGCGGCGGCGAAGGCACAGCGGTTGCCCTCGAACTCGTGTAAGGACGCGCCATGCTGCTCACCCCTGACCAAACCATGATTCGCGACGCGGTGCGCGATTTCGCACAGCAAGAGCTCTGGCCCAACGCCGCCAAGTGGGACAAAGAACACACCTTTCCGCACGAGGTACATAAGGGCCTCGCCGCCCTCGGCGCCTACGGCATTTGCGTGCCCGAAGAGTTGGGCGGTGCAGGCTTGGACTACACCACGCTCGCGATTGTTTTAGAAGAAATCGCTGCGGGCGATGGTGGCACCAGCACAGCCATCAGCGTGACCAACTGCCCAGTGAACGCCATCCTCATGCGCTACGGCAACGACGCGCAGAAAAAGAAATGGCTCACCGAGTTGGCCCAAGGCCACATGCTCGGCGCGTTTTGTTTGACCGAGCCACATGTGGGTTCTGACGCCTCTGCACTGCGCACCACGGCCACCAAAGAAGGCGACGAGTACGTCATCAACGGTGTGAAGCAATTCATCACCAGCGGCAAAAACGGCCATGTGGCCATCGTCATCGCGGTGACCGACAAAGGCGCAGGCAAAAAAGGCATGAGCGCCTTCATCGTGCCCACCAGCGCATCCGGTTACCACGTGGCCCGCATTGAAGACAAGCTGGGTCAACACAGCAGTGACACCGCCCAAATCAACTTTGACAACTGCCGTATTCCTGCCGAGAACTTGATTGGTGCAGAAGGCGAGGGCTACAAGATTGCCTTGTCTGCTTTGGAAGGCGGCCGCATCGGCATTGCCGCACAAAGCATTGGCATGGCACGCAGTGCATTTGAAGCCGCGCTGCAGTACAGCAAAGAACGCGTGAGCTTTGGCACCGCCATCTTCAACCACCAAGCCGTGGGTTTTCGTTTGGCCGAGTGCGCCACGCAGCTTGAAGCCGCACGTCAGCTCATGTACCACGCCGCCACTTTGCGTGATGCGGGTTTGCCTTGTTTGAAAGAAGCCGCCATGGCCAAGCTCTTTGCCAGTGAAACGGCCGAGAAGGTGTGCAGCGTCGCCATTCAAACCTTGGGCGGTTACGGCGTGGTGAATGACTTCCCCGTCGAGCGCATCTACCGCGATGTGCGCGTGTGCCAAATTTACGAAGGCACCAGCGACGTGCAAAAAATCATCATCCAACGCGCCTTGGCTTGATGGCCGCACACGCTTGTCCTTGCGGGCGTGTCGATGGGAAGAAGCGTGCCGTGGTCTACGCCGATTGCTGCGGCCGTTTCGTCGATCACTTCGACACCGCACCTGCGCCCGATGCCGAGCAGCTCATGCGTTCGCGCTACAGCGCGTTTGTGCGCGAGCAAGCCAACTACTTGCTTGCCACGTGGCACAGCAGCACACGCCCTGCATCGCTCGACTTCGATGCAGGTGCCAAGTGGTTGGGCCTTGAGGTGCGCGAGCACACAGTCACAGGGGTTGACACAGCCGAGGTGGAGTTCGTGGCGCGTTACCGTGTGGCCGGCCAAGCCGTGCGCCTGCACGAGCGCAGTCGCTTTGTGCGCGAAGACGGCCGCTGGTTTTATGTCGATGGTGACCAGCGCGGATAATTCCCGCATGACATTTGAAGCTGTTTTGTTTGATTGCGATGGCGTGCTGGTCGACAGCGAAGCCATCACCTGCGGTGCCTTGCGCGACATGCTGGATGAAAACGGCTGGCGCTTGAGCTTGGCCGAATGCATGGCGCATTTTGTAGGCCACACCGTGCGCAGCCGCGCTGACTTGATTGAACGTCACACAGGCAAGCCACTGACCGACGCGTTCATGGACGAGTTCTATCGCCGCCGCAACATCCGTCTAGAAAACGACATCACCGCGATTGACGGCATTCACGATGCCGTGCGTCATCTGCATGAACGTTGCGAAGGCCGCATTGCGGTGGCCTCCGGTGCAGACCGCTACAAGGTCGAAATGATGTTGCAACGTGTGGGCTTGGCGCAGTTTTTTGAAGGCCGCATTTTCAGCGGCCATGAAATGCCACGCAGCAAACCACACCCTGATGTGTACTTGGCCGCGGCTGCACATTTGCAAGTCGACCCCGCACGCTGCTTGGTGGTGGAAGACACGCCCGTGGGCATCACCGCGGGTGTGGCTGCAGGCGCGACGGTGTGGGCGTATGCGCCGCCTCTTGCGCCCGCGGATGTGTTGCGGCAGGCGGGCGCCACGCATGTGTTTGCGCACATGAACGATTTACGCATCTAAAGCGCAACGCTAGGCGTCGGGCTTACGCGTTTTGCCGGAAGGTCTCGGGTGCTTGACCCGTCCAGGTTTTGAAGGCGCGAATGAAGCTCTTTTCATTCGAGAATCCCACCTCGTTGGCAATTTGCTTGAGCGGCTTGCGTGTGCGCAGCAGCAGTGTGCGTGCGCGTTGTTCACGCACACTGTCTTTGAGTTGCTGCAAGCTCGCACCTTCTTCTTGCAGTTGGCGGTGTAGGGTGCGAGTCGACATATTGAGCCACGCCGCCAAGTCATCCGCATTGCGGCTGTGCTCGGGGTGTTGGGCCAAGGCTTGGCGCACTTTCTCCACCAACAAACGATCGCGTCGATAGGGACGCACGGTCAGCAGCAGGGCGCGTTCCAGCATCTGTTGCAGCGCGGCTTCGTCGCGGCGCACGGGTAGGGCCAAGTAGCCTGCATCAAATTGCAAACAGTTGGCCGTCGCATGGAAGTGCGTGGGGCCATCAAACAGCACGCGGTAGCTGTCAGCGTGTGCGGGCGGTGCAAAGCGCAGGTGCGTGGCAGTGAGGGGGATGCGTGAATCGGTCAGCCAACACGCCACCCCCAGCGCATTGCGCAGCACTGACACCACGCAAAATTCACGGAACACACCGAGGTCGCGCGCCTCGTCCAGTTGCAAGGTGGCCACGCCGTGGCGTTCGGTCAAGCTCAGCCGAATGTCATCGGTCAACAAGCCGTGATGTCTGCACCAGCGACTCAGTGCCAAGCCCAGTGTGGGTGAGGTGAGTGACGCGCGCACCAACATGCCATAGCTGCCCCAAGGCAAGCGGCGGCTGAACCAGCCTAGGCCTTCGTCATCCAACTCTTGCATGGCGATGCCCGACATCAGCTCCATCTGCATGGCCGTCACGCGGGTGTTGTTTTTCTTGAGAAGTTTTGGCTCGATTTGTGCCTTCTTCATTGCATCGTCCACGGGCAGATTGCGCTGTGCGTAAGCAGCGGCAATCGCTTGAATGAATGCAATAGGCGTCTCGGCGCGGCCTAACGCAGGCGTTTGTTCGGGGGCGGGATTAGGGCTAACCATAGGAGGCATCATTGTGGCAGGATTTGCAACCCATCTGACGCATGGCGTGAGGGCAAACGGCCTAAGCTTGGCCCCAACGCCGTTCAAGGAAAAACACGATGACTGTTTTGCACTCCCAACTCAACCCACGCTCTGCCGATTTCGCGGCCAATGCCGCTGCCATGCGCACGGTGGTGGAAGACCTCAAAGCCCATCTCGAAAAAATCGCCGTCGGTGGTGGTGAGGCCGCTCGCGCCAAACACACCGCCCGCGGCAAGCTGCTGCCCCGTGACCGCGTGCAAATGTTGCTCGACCCCGGCACGCCGTTTTTAGAAGTGGCCCCACTCGCCGCGCTCAATATGTACAACAACGACGCGCCGTGCGCAGGCTTGATTGCGGGCATTGGCCGTGTGAGCGGCGTGGACTGCATGGTGGTGTGCAACGACGCCACCGTAAAAGGCGGCACGTATTACCCCATGACGGTGAAGAAGCATTTGCGTGCGCAAGAAATCGCGCAGCAAAACAACTTGCCTTGCATTTATTTGGTGGACTCGGGCGGTGCCAACTTACCCAACCAAGACGAGGTGTTCCCAGACCGCGACCACTTTGGTCGCATCTTCTTCAACCAAGCCAACATGAGCGCGCAAGGCCTCGCACAAATCGCGGTGGTCATGGGCAGCTGCACCGCAGGCGGCGCGTATGTGCCGGCCATGAGTGACGAAACCATCATCGTGAAAAACCAAGGCACCATCTTCTTGGGCGGCCCGCCTTTGGTGAAGGCCGCCACCGGCGAAGTGGTGACGGCAGAAGACCTAGGCGGTGGCGATGTGCACACGCGCCTCTCGGGCGTGGCCGACCACCTCGCGCAAAACGATGTGCACGCGCTGGCGCTGGCCCGCCAATGTGTGAAAAGCCTCAACGCGCAAAAGCAGCCCAACATCGCCACGCACGCACCTGTGCCTCCGAAGTACGACGCGCAAGAGTTGTACGGCGTCATCCCCACCGACACACGCAAACCCTTTGATGTGCGCGAAATCATCGCGCGCATCGTGGATGGCAGCGAGTTCGACGAATTCAAAGCACGTTTTGGAACGACCTTGGTATGTGGCTTTGCGCGCATCGAGGGCATGCCTGTCGGCATCATTGCCAACAACGGCATCTTGTTCAGCGAGTCCGCTTTGAAAGGCACGCACTTCATTGAGCTGTGCTGCCAACGCAAAATTCCGCTGGTGTTTTTGCAAAACATCACCGGCTTCATGGTGGGCCGCAAGTACGAAAACGAAGGCATTGCACGCAACGGCGCCAAGATGGTCACGGCTGTGGCCACCGCTGCTGTGCCCAAGTTCACCGTCATCATTGGTGGCAGTTTTGGGGCTGGCAACTACGGCATGTGCGGTCGCGCTTTCAGCCCCCGCTTTTTGTGGATGTGGCCGAACGCGCGCATCTCTGTCATGGGCGGCGAGCAAGCGGCCAGCGTGTTGGCCACTGTCAAGCGCGATGGCATTGAAGGCAAAGGCGGTCAGTGGAGCGCCGAAGAAGAGCAAGCCTTCAAAGACCCGATTCGCCAACAGTACGAACACCAAGGCCACCCCTATTTCGCCACCGCGCGTTTGTGGGACGACGGTGTGATTGACCCCGCGGACACACGCCGCGTTTTGGCTTTGGGATTGAGCGCTTCATTGAATGCGCCAATTCCTGAAACCAAATTTGGTTTGTTCCGCATGTGATGGGTGATTGACATGAGCGCAACTACACCCACCGCACTGTGCATCACAACCCAAGGTGCGATTCGCACCATCACCCTCAGCCGCCCCGACGTGCGCAATGCCTTCAACGACGAAGTGATTGCCGAGCTGAAAACTGCATTCACTGAAGCGGGGCAAGCTACTGACGTGCGCTGCGTGGTGCTGGCCGCAGAAGGCCCCGCGTTTTGCGCAGGTGCCGACCTGAACTGGATGCGCCGCATGGCCGACTACACGCGCGACGAAAACCTCGCCGACGCGGGGCAGCTCGCTGCCATGTTGCGTGCGATTTACGAATGCCCCAAGCCAACCATCGCCCGCGTGCAAGGCGATGTGTTTGCCGGTGGCGTGGGTTTGGTCGCTGCGTGCGACATGACGGTGAGCGTGGACACCGCCACCTACTGCTTGAGCGAGGTGAAGCTGGGGCTCATCCCCGCCACCATCAGCCCGTATGTGATTCGTGCCATGGGCGCACGAGCCTCGCATCGTTACTTTTTAACGGCTGAGCGCTTCAGCGCGGCAGAGGCGCATCGTGTGGGCCTCGTTCACGAGGTGGTGGCCGCTGATGCGCTGGACGCCAAAGTGGCCGAACTCACCAGCGCCTTGGTCAGTGCCAGCCCCAACGCCGTGCGCGCTTGCAAACGCTTGGTGCAAGACGTGGCCGAGCGCGACATTGACGACGCCTTGGTGGCGCACACCGTGGCAGGCATTGCCGACATTCGTTCAAGTGCTGAAGGCAAAGAGGGCGTGCAGTCCTTCTTGCAAAAGCGCAAGCCTTCGTGGTTGCTGTGAGCTTCTCGGAAAAAGGATTCAAAGATGTTTAAGAAAATTTTGATTGCCAACCGTGGCGAAATCGCCTGCCGTGTCGCTGCAACAGCGAAGCGCATGGGTATCAAAACCGTGGCCGTTTATTCGGATGCCGACGCACAAGCCAAGCATGTACAGGTCTGCGACGAAGCCGTGCACATCGGTGGCAGCGCCCCCAAAGACAGTTACTTGCGCTGGGAGCGTATCTTGCAAGCCGCCAAAGACACAGGCGCGCAAGCCGTGCATCCCGGCTACGGCTTTTTGAGCGAGAACGAAGACTTTGCCAAGGCATGTGCCGCCGCAGGTCTGGTGTTCATTGGCCCACCCGCCTCTGCCATTTTGGCGATGGGCTTGAAAGCCGAGTCCAAACAGCTGATGGAAAAAGCAGGCGTGCCTTTGGTGCCCGGCTACCACGCGGCTGACCAAGACCCCGCGTTGTTGCAACGCGAAGCCGACCGCATTGGCTACCCCGCGCTCATCAAAGCCAGTGCAGGCGGTGGTGGCAAAGGTATGCGCGTGGTCAACAGCAGCGCCGAGTTTGCCGATGCATTGGCCAGCTGCAAACGCGAAGCCATCAACAGCTTTGGCGACGATGCGGTGTTGATTGAGAAATACGTGCAGCGCCCACGCCACATTGAGATTCAAGTGTTTGGCGACACACACGGCAACTGCGTGTATTTGTTTGAGCGCGATTGCTCGGTGCAACGCCGCCACCAAAAAGTGTTGGAAGAAGCCCCAGCACCTGGCATGACCGAAGCCTTGCGAAAGCAGATGGGCGAAGCCGCTGTAGCCGCCGCCAAAGCGGTGAACTATGTGGGCGCGGGCACGGTGGAATTCATCGTCGAACAAACGGCGTATGACAAGCCTGAGAGCATGAAGTTTTATTTCATGGAGATGAACACGCGCTTGCAGGTGGAGCACCCCGTGACAGAAGCCATCACTGGCCTCGACTTGGTGGAGTGGCAGCTGCGTGTGGCCAGCGGCGAGCCTCTGCCTTTGCAGCAAAGCGATTTGCGCATTCACGGCCACGCCATTGAAGCGCGCATTTGCGCCGAGAACCCCGACAACAACTTTTTGCCTGCCACGGGCACATTGCAGGTGTACCGTAAGCCCGCATGCAGCAGCTTTGAAATCAGCGATGTGCGCGTGGACGACGGTGTGCGCGAGGGCGACAGCATCAGCCCGTTTTACGACTCGATGGTGGCCAAGCTCATCGTGCACGGCGACACACGTGAGCAAGCGCTGGCGCGTTTGGATGAGGCCCTGTCGCAAACCCGCATCGTGGGTTTGACCACCAATGTGCAGTTCTTGCGCCACATCATTCGTACCGATTCATTCGCCACGGCCAAGCTCGACACTGCGCTGATTCAACGTGAAGAAAAAGCCTTGTTTGCGCAAGAGCCTTTGGGCCTCGCGCTCACCGCGGCATCGGTGGTGGCCAACACGCTGCACCGTGAAGCAGCATTGAAAGGCAACGACCCTTTCAGCAGTCGCGATGGTTGGCGCGCGTATGGCGTGGCCACGCGCAACTTTGGCTTTGAGTTTCATGGCGCGTCTTACGATGCCGTGTTGACCTATGTCCACGACGGCAGCTTGCAATTGAACGTGACGGATGTCGATGGTGATGTCTCGGGCACTTTGGCTTACCGCGAAGATGGCGATGCCTTGCACATCAGTTTTGCGCAGCAGCAAGCTCGTGTGCAGGTGTTCCACGAAACACAAGGCCATGAAGATGTGGCCCATGTGTTTGCGCCACAAGGCGCCACACGCATCACCGTGGTCGATGCCTTGGCCCACGCGGGCGAAACGCAAGAGGCTGGTGGCCGCTTGACCGCGCCCATGCCGGGTAAAGTGGTGTCGTTCGCCGTGAAAGCGGGTGACAAGGTCAAAGCCGGTCAGCCACTCGCCGTCATGGAAGCGATGAAAATGGAACACACCATTGCTGCGCCTGCGGATGGTGAAGTGTTAGAACTGCTCTATGCGCCGGGCGACCAAGTGGCCGAAGGCGAAGAGCTTTTGAAATTGAAAGTGTGACCATGTTGAAATCTTTGCCGCATCGTGTGCGTTTGATTGATGTGGGGCCGCGTGATGGCCTGCAAAACGAAAAGCAGCCTGTGCCTGCCGCCATCAAGGTGGAGCTGGTGCATCGCTTGCAAGCGGCGGGGTTGAATGAGATTGAAGTCACCAGTTTTGTGTCGCCCAAATGGGTGCCGCAAATGGCGGACAACGCTGAGGTGATGGCGGGCATTCATCGCCAACCCGATGTGCGCTACTCGGTGCTCACGCCGAATTTGCAAGGCTTTGAAGCGGCGCTCAAAACCAAGCCCGATGAAATCGTGGTGTTTGGTGCGGCCAGCGAAGCCTTCAGCCAAAAGAACATCAATTGCTCGATTGCCGAAAGCATTGAGCGCTTCGCCCCTGTGGTCAAGGCCGCACGCGATGCCGGCATTGCCGTGCGCGGTGCGATGAGTTGCACCGTGGGTTGTCCCTACGAGGGCGACATTGCGCCAGAGCGTGTGGGCTACTTGGCGGGTTTGATGAAGAGCATTGGCATTCAACGCGTCGACGTGGCCGACACCATTGGTGTGGGCACGCCGCGCAAAGTGCAAGCAGCCATCGAGGCCACGCTCAGGCACTACGCACTCAATGATGTCTCGGGTCATTTCCACGACACCTATGGCCAAGCCTTGGTCAACACCTTTGCTGCCTTGCAAATGGGCGTGTGGAATTTCCAATCGTCTGTGGCAGGTTTGGGCGGTTGCCCGTATGCCAAAGGTGCCACCGGCAACGTGGCCACCGAAGACGTGGTCTACATGATGCAAGGCATGGGCATTGAGACGGGCATTGATCTTGATAAGCTCATTGATGCGGGCGTGTTCATCAGCGAGGCTTTGGGCCGCAAGCCCAATTCCCTCGTGTCGCGCGCGGTTTTGAACAAGCGCGGTGCTTGAGCGATCGACGTTCGCTGACAATGCAGCCCATGTGTGGAAGCGAACTCATCCCCAAGCCTCAAGGCCTTAAGCCTTCAGACCTGCGCTTAGCGGCGCAGACCAAGCGTGTGCTGCAAAGCACGGAGGTGCCGCCATCGCCCTGCATTTCGATTTGCCGCATGTCGGATGACACCACGTATTGCGAGGGATGCTGGCGCACGCTGGACGAAATCGGCGGTTGGGGCCAGCGCAACGCCGACGACAAACGTGCCGTTTGGCAGTTGATTGGTGAACGTTTGGCGGCAAACACGGCAACATAAATGAAAACCATCACCTGCTACCTCGACTTCATCTCGCCTTACGCCTACCTCGCTTTTGAGGCCTTGCCCCAAAGTTTGATGGGCGTGAGCCATCGCATGGTTTACAAGCCGGTGTTGTTTGCGGCGATGCTCAAACACCACGGCCAGTTAGGCCCTGCTGAAATTGCAGGCAAGCGTGAATGGACCTATCGGCAAGTCGTGTGGCAAGCCAAGCAACTGGGCGTGACCTTGGACATGCCAAAGGCCCACCCATTCAACCCCTTGGCATTGTTGCGTTTGGCCGTGGCCTGCAGCTCGAACGGCGAACCCAACCGCTATGTGTGCGAAACCCTCTTCAAACACGTGTGGCAAGGCGGTGCTGCGGCCGATGATGCGGCGCGTTTACAAGCCCTCACGCAGCAGTTGGCGCCTCAGCGCTCGGTGGATGCGCCCGATGTGAAAGATCAGCTCAAAGCCAACACCGAAGAAGCCATCGCGCGTGGCGTGTTTGGCGTGCCTACTTTTTGTGTCGATGACAAAGTGTTCTGGGGCTTGGATGCCTTGCCCATGATGCGGGCGTACCTGGATGGAGATCCATGGTTTGACCACGCCTGGGATGCCGCTGCAAGCATCCAGCAAGGCGTGAAGCGTTGAATTAGGGCATTGCCCTGACAATGCCTTATGCCCAACGCTTTTAATTTCTCAGCCTCCCCGTTTGACTGCTTAACGCCCGACCAACAGCGCTTGGTGCGCGACAGTGTGGACGTGGTCTATTACCCCGAGGGTGAGGCCATTTTGGATGTGGGCACCACGCCAACACATCTGTTTGTCATCATCAAAGGTTTTGTCACGCAGTACGACGGCGACGAAGTCATCACCACGTACGGGCCCGACGACACCTTTGATGGCCGCGGTTTGGTGGCGGGCAAAACCAGCAACAAATTTGTGGCGCAAGAAGAGGTCGTGGCCTACCAACTGGCTCGTCAAACGGTGACCGATTTGATTGCCGACAACGCCACCTTTGGTGCCTTGCTGTTCTCCGATTTGAGCAACAAACTCACTGCCCTGTCGCAACGACAAAGTCAGCACGAATTGCAGTCGCTCACGCTCTCGCGGGTGGACGAGGCGTTTGTGCGTCCTGCGCATTTTGTGAGCATGGACGCTGATGTCGTGTCTGCAGTGCATGTGATGCAAGTGCAGCGTACCAAGTGTGTGCTGGTTCGCGACGACAGCACATCGCCGCCGCGTTTGGGGGTGTTTACCTCATCGACCTTGCAGCGTGCGATTTTGAATGGGACCCCGCTCAATCAGCAGCGTGTGGGTGAATTGGCCAGTTTCCAGCTCATCAGCGTTCGCCCAGATGACCAGGTGGGTGACGCCTTGGCGCTGTTGCAACGCCACCGCGTGCACCGCTTGGTGGTGATAGACGATACCCATGTGGTGGGGGTGCTAGAGGCGCTGGACTTGTTCAGCTTTCTGTCCAACCACTCGCACCTGATCACGGTGCAGGTGGAGGCCGCCACCGACATTGACGGCTTGGCGCAAGCCGCCAAACAAATCACCCGAATGGTCACCACGCTGTACCGCAGTGGCACGCGTGTGAGTCTGATTGCGCGTTTGGTGCAAGACTTGAATGCCCGTTTGTTTGAGCGTGCGTGGCAACTCATTGCGCCTGTGGATTTGGTCGCCAACAGCTGCTTGTTTGTGATGGGCAGCGAAGGGCGTGGCGAGCAGCTGCTCAAGACCGATCAGGACAACGGCCTCATCTTGCGCGATGGCTATACGCCACCTGAAAACTTAGAAGCCATCTGCCAATCGTTCTCGCAGGCCTTGTCTGCATTTGGTTATCCTGAATGTCCGGGGCACATCATGGTGAGCAATCCCATGTGGCGTAAAACAGCCTACGATTTTGGGCAAATGGTGAAGCAGTGGTTGCTCATGCCCGATGCCAACAGTTTGATGAACTTGGCCATTTTCTTGGATGCCCATGCCGTGTGCGGCGATGCGCATTTGCTGCAAGACGCGCAACAGGTTCTCATGCGCTTCGCCACCGACAACGACGCTATGTTGGCGCGATTTGCCGCCGCGATTGACGCCTTTGGCAATAGCCAAGGCTGGTGGAACCGTTTGCTTGGGCTGGATGACCAACAAGGTTTGCACCTCAAGAAAGAGGGCATCTTCCCGTTGGTGCACGGCGTGCGCAGCTTGGCCTTGGCAGAGCATTTGCAAGAGACCAGCACCACGGCGCGCATCGAAACCTTGGTGGCGCGCAACGTCATCACCCCCGCGTTGGGGGCCGAGCTCACCCAGAGCTTGCATTTTTTGATGGGCTTGAAGCTCAAAGCGGGTGTGACTGAGATGGAGACACAGCGCGAGGTATCGGGGTTGGTCAACGTTGGCAAACTCTCGACCTTGGAACGCGATTTGCTCAAAGACGCTTTGGGTGTGGTCAAGCATTTCAAAGGCTTGCTGCGCAGCCGCTTCAAACTTGATTCGCTCTGATGAAGTCGCTCATTTCTCCAACCCATTGGTGGCGCACGCTCAAGCGCGAGTGGTTGATTTATCACTTGGGCTTGCCCGAGTTTCGTTTCATGTTTGATGCACCACCGCCCAATGAGTGGGTGTCGCTCGATTGCGAAACCACGGGCTTGAACGTCAACTCGGATGAAATCATCTCCATCGGCGCAGTGCGCATCGTGGGCAACAAAATCATGACCAGCGAACGCTTTGAAGTGTTGGTGCGCCCCGAGCGTGGCGTGTCCGCTGACAGCGTGCGCATCCACCGTTTGCGTGGTCAAGACGTGGCCCAAGGTTTGCCCGCCGATGAAGCCATGAAGCAGCTCATGCGTTTCATTGGCAGTCGTCCTTTGGTGGGCTACTTTTTAGAGTTTGATGTGGCCATGCTCAACCGCGCGATTTGGCCGCTCTTGGGTCAAGGTTTGCCTCAACCCAAGATTGAAGTCTCGGCGATGTACTACGACCACAAGTTTCGCCAGATGCTGCCTTATGAGCAGCAGACCAATCCCAACATCGATTTGCGTTTTGCCACGTTGATGTCGGATTTGGATTTGCCGGTGCGTGAGGCGCACGACGCTTTGAATGACGCGGTGATGGCTGCTATGGCCTTCATCAAGTTGCGTCAATTGCGAGGCTCTTGATTCTTTAACTTCCCTTCTTTGGCACGCAAGGTGAGGTAGGCGAACACGGCTTACATCGCTGCGCGACGAATGGCGCCGTATTCGCCTACCTCACCTCGCTTCGCATCGTTTGAAAATCTTCCGAACTACAAAGTGTGAGGGACATACAGATGCGGCGCCATTCGTCGCGAAGCGATGTAAGCCGCGTCTGTGTGTCCTTCACACATCTCAGCCAAGGCAAACATCAAAACAAACAGGCATAAAAAAACCGAGCACGAATGCTCGGTTTTTAGGAAGCTGAGCCCCGAAGAGCTCAGCAGACATAGAGGTCTTAGTGACCCGATGCGCCAGAAGCGCCGTAGCCAGTTTCCGAACGCACTTGTTGTGCGGCGAACGCTGCGCGCTCTTTCTTGGCTTGCTCGCTGTTGTCCAAGATGGAGAACAACCACACACCCACGAAGCCGATGGTCATCGAGAACAGCGCTGGAGAGCTGTACTGGAACCATGCAGAGCCTTTGGGGTAGCCCAAAGTGGCTTCCCACACAGCAGGTGACACGATGGTCAAGCCCACGGAAGAGATCAGGCCCAAGAAGCCGCCGATAACGGCACCCTTGGTTGTGCAATCTTTCCACAGCACAGACATGAACAACACGGGGAAGTTAGCCGACGCGGCAATCGCGAAAGCCAAGGCCACCATGAAGGCAATGTTTTGCTTCTCGAAAGCAATGCCCAAGATCACAGCGATCACGCCCAAGGCGATGGTGGTGATGCGCGACACGCGCAGTTCAGAAGCGCTGTCAGCTTTGCCGTCTTTGATCACCGTGGCGTACAGGTCGTGAGACACAGCAGAGGCACCAGACAGTGTCAAGCCAGCCACCACAGCCAAGATGGTTGCGAAGGCCACAGCAGAGATGAAGCCGAAGAACACGTCCCCGCCCACAGCCTTTGCCACCAGCACAGCCGCCATGTTGGCGCCGCCGGCTTTGAGCTGAGCGTTCAGATCAGGATCAGTCATCACCAAGGTGATGGCGCCGAAACCGATGATGAAGATCAACACATAGAAGTAGCCAATCCATGTGGTTGCCCAGAACACAGACTTGCGAGCTTCTTTGGCATCAGGCACGGTGAAGAAGCGCATCAAGATGTGTGGCAAACCCGCTGTACCGAACATCAAAGCCATGCCGAAAGAGATGGCGGAGATGGGGTCCTTGATGAAGCCGCCTGGGCCCATGATGGACAAGCCGATTTTGGCTGCGTCTGTGGCATTGGCTTTTTCCAACGCTGCAGAGGCTGCCGCAGCAGCTTCAGGTGTCGCAGCGGCAGCTGCAGATGCGGTGGCCGCTGCAATCGCAGCTTCCTTGGCAACGCCAGCAACAGCCGTCTTGACTTCGACGCCCTTGGCAAACAAAGCTTCAGGGCTGAAACCGAATTGCGACAACACCATGAACGCCATGAAGGTCACACCCGCCAGCAGCATGATGGCCTTGATGATTTGCACCCATGTGGTGGCAGTCATACCGCCAAACAACACGTAGATCATCATCAACGCGCCCACGAGCACCACAGCCACCCAGTAGTCCAAACCGAACAACAGTTTGATGAGTGAGCCAGCGCCCACCATTTGAGCGATCAAATAGAAGGCCACCACAACCAACGTGCCAGAGGCAGCGAAGGCGCGGATGGGGGTTTGCTTGAAGCGGTAGCCTGCCACGTCAGCAAATGTGAATTTGCCGAGGTTACGCAGACGTTCAGCCATCAAGAACGTGATGACGGGCCAGCCGACCAAAAAGCCGATGGAGTAGATCAAGCCGTCATAGCCGTTGGCCATCACCGCAGCAGAAATACCCAAGAACGAAGCGGCAGACATGTAGTCACCCGCAATCGCCAAGCCGTTTTGGAAGCCAGTGATACCACCGCCAGCGGTGTAGAAGTCAGCAGCTGATTTGGTTTTGGCCGCGGCCCACTTGGTGATGCCCAAGGTGGCAATCACGAATGCGCCGAACATGATGATGGCGGTCCAGTTGGTGGCTTGTTTGGTGGTTTGACCCAAGTCACCGCCGGCAGCGAATGCTGTGCCTGCAGCCAGTGCCAAGAAGGCCGCTAAGAGTGTGGAGATTTTTTTCATTTGGTAGCGTCCTCCAAGATGTCCTTGGTCAACGTGTCGTATTCGCTGTTCGCGCGGCTGACGTAGATGCCAGTGATCACGATCGTGAAGATGATCACGCCCATGCCCAATGGGATACCGAGCGTCGTCACGCCAGCACCGGTGGGTTGTGCGAGGAAAGGTTTGTTAAAGGCAATCAGTGCGATGTAGCCGTAGTACACGACCAACATCAACACTGTGAGGAACCAGCCAAAGCCGCTGCGCTTGGCGCGCAACTCTTTGTACTTTGGGTGGTTCTGGATCTTGTCGACCACTGGATCACTCATTGTTTATCTCCCATTTGGGTTATTGAAAAACGCAAGAAGGATGTTTCCTTCATTGACGGATCCATTGTGTGGAGATGTACTGACCAAGTCCTTACGTGATGTGTGGACAAGATCTGAGTTTTCAGAGGGGAATGCTTAAAAAATAAACAAATTTTGTCGGTGTAAACCCCTACGCTTTTGGGTGAGTAAATTCTGGTTTTGAGGTCTGTTTTGGAACGGTATTTCGCATGTAGAAAAACTCACAAAGGGTTTCCACTTGCTTTTGTCGCTTTTGTATTTTCTGATCAGTATTTGCCAGAGCTTGCGCGTCAGAAATCGGTCAGTTTGCACACAGATAGTCCACCTCACAGCCGCGCCTCAGGGGCTGCAATCAAAAGTCTAAGGAGACAAAAAATATGGCAACACTAGATGTAGATCGCCCGATGTCGGCGGAAGAGAAGAAGGTTATTTTTGCCTCTTCTCTGGGCACCGTTTTCGAGTGGTACGACTTTTACCTGTACGGCTCATTGGCCGCGATCATTGCGAAGCAATTCTTCAGCGGCTTGGATGAGGGCTCTGCGTTTATCTTCGCGTTGCTCGCTTTTGCTGCTGGCTTCATCGTGCGTCCTTTTGGCGCGATCTTCTTTGGCCGCTTGGGCGACATGATCGGTCGCAAGTACACCTTCTTGGTGACGATTTTGATCATGGGTTTGTCCACGTTCATCGTGGGTATCTTGCCGAACTACGCCAGCATTGGTGTAGCTGCTCCCGTCATCCTGATCTGCTTGCGCTTGTTGCAAGGTCTTGCTTTGGGGGGTGAGTACGGTGGTGCGGCGACTTACGTGGCAGAGCATGCACCGCACGACAAGCGCGGTGCTTACACCTCTTGGATTCAAACCACGGCGACCTTGGGCTTGTTCTTGTCGTTGATGGTGATCTTGGGTACACGTACTGTCATCGGCGAAGAGGCTTTTGCTGAGTGGGGCTGGCGTGTGCCGTTCATCGTGTCTATCGCGTTGTTGGCCGTGTCGGTCTACATCCGTTTGTCGATGAACGAGTCACCTGCTTTCCAGAAAATGAAAGCAGAAGGCAAAACTTCTAAGGCGCCTCTGACTGAGTCTTTCGGTCAATGGAAAAATCTGAAAGTTGTGATCTTGGCCCTCATCGGTTTGACTGCTGGTCAAGCGGTGGTGTGGTATTCGGGTCAGTTCTACGCCTTGTTCTTCTTGACACAAGCGTTGAAAGTGGACGGCGCAACAGCCAACATTTTGGTGGCGGTGTCGTTGTTGATCGGTACGCCTTTCTTCATCATCTTCGGCGCGTTGTCGGACAAGATTGGTCGCAAGCCCATCATCATGTTGGGTTGCTTGTTGGCTGTGTTGACTTACTTTCCCGTGTTCGAAGCGCTGACCAAGGCTGCTAACCCAGACTTGTACGCCGCGCAACAAAAGAACAAGGTGGTGGTAACGGCTGACGCTGCCGAATGTTCATTCCAGTTCAACCCCACAGGTACTGTGAAGTTCACTAGCTCATGCGACATTGCCAAGCAGGTGTTGGCTTCTAGCTCTGTGAGCTACGAAAACGCCACAGGCACGGCCGGTACGCCAGCCACCATCAAGATTGGTGAAGTTGAAATCCCTAGCTACACCTCTAAGGGCTTGCCTGCGGATGAAGCCAAGGCCAAAGCTGCTGAGTTCAAGAAAGCTGTGGCGGATGCCTTGAAAGAAGCCAGCTACCCCGTCAAGGCTGATCCAGCCAAAGTGGACAAAGTCAAGATCACCATCATCCTCACTTACTTGGTGATTTTGGTGACCATGGTCTACGGTCCTATCGCTGCGATGTTGGTGGAAATGTTCCCCACACGTATCCGTTACACCTCTATGTCTCTGCCTTATCACATCGGTAACGGCTGGTTCGGTGGCTTGCTGCCCACCACGGCTTTCGCGATCGTGGCGCAGACCGGCAATATGTACAACGGCTTGTGGTATCCGATCATCATCGCTGGTATGACCTTCGTCATCGGCATGATCTTTGTGAAAGAAACCAAAGACGTCGACATCTACGCTGACGACTAACCATGTCAGCCACCTAGGGGAACCTAGGTGCTACATTCGAGCCCTCCCTGGTGGAGGGCTTTTTACTGATTTCGGAGATTCAATATGTTGAAAATTTTTGTGGGCTTTGTGATCTTTGCAGCCTTGGCCATATTCGTGATCATGCAAGGTGGCGACAGCTTGGATATGGGCGGTGAGAAGCATGGCGCTGACGCCGTGCACGCACCTGCCGAAGCTGCTTCTGGTGCCGCTTCTGGCGCATCTGCAGACGCTTCTGCCGCCAAGTAAATTCCAATTACTTCGCTGCTGAAAACGCCACGGCTGGTCCGTGGCGTTTTGCTTTGCAGGCTCGGATTGAATGCTTAAGGTTGGCAATGCCCAGACGACCCAAAGACCACGTGTGACTCTCTAGAATATTCGCCACACTTCAAAAGGTCCCGCCATGACAGGCACCATCCGTATCCGTGGCGCACGCCAGCACAACCTCAAAAACTTAGACCTCGACATTCGCACTGGCGAACTCACCGTGG
>Ga0228700_1000591_pt1 | contig 31228 bp, 22 predicted proteins | sample McNCre317_Aug_MG_FD_178019 | JGI IMG/M metagenome (GOLD analysis project Ga0228700, IMG submission 178019) | Freshwater microbial communities from McNutts Creek, Athens, Georgia, United States - 3-17_Aug_MG | ecosystem: Environmental > Aquatic > Freshwater > Creek | place: USA: Georgia...
ACCAACTCCGCAAAGAGAAGACCATCGACCGCCACGGCAAAGAAGTCGAGCAAGAATCGTTCAACGCCATTTACATGATGGCCGACTCAGGCGCTCGCGGTTCTGCCGCTCAGATCCGTCAGTTGGCTGGTATGCGTGGTCTGATGGCCAAGCCTGACGGCTCCATCATTGAGACACCTATCACGGCGAACTTCCGCGAAGGTCTGAACGTGTTGCAGTACTTTATTTCCACTCACGGTGCACGTAAAGGTCTGGCTGACACGGCGTTGAAGACAGCGAACTCAGGTTACTTGACACGTCGTTTGGTTGACGTGACCCAAGACTTGGTGGTCACTGAAAACGATTGCGGTACGACCAACGGCCAACTCATGCGCGCCATCGTTGAAGGTGGTGAAGTGATTGAATCCTTGCGCGAACGCATCTTGGGTCGCGTGGCTGCCGAAGATGTGATCAATCCTGAAACACGTGCTGTGTTGGTCAAAGCTGGCGTCATGCTGGACGAAGACATCATTGATGAAATCGAAGCAGCTGGCGTCGACGAAGTCAAAGTGCGCACATCGCTCAACTGCGAAACCCGCTTCGGCTTGTGCGCGATGTGCTATGGCCGTGACTTGGGTCGCGGTGGTTTGGTGAACAACGGCGAAGCTGTTGGCGTGATCGCTGCTCAGTCGATCGGTGAACCCGGTACACAGCTGACCATGCGTACGTTCCACATCGGTGGTGCCGCGTCTCGTGCTGCCGTGGCTTCCAGTGTGGAAGCCAAGTCCAATGGTGTGATTGGTTTCAACTCCACCATGCGCTATGTGTCAAACACCAAAGGCGAGTTGGTGGTGATTTCTCGCTCAGGCGAAATCATCATTCATGACGAACACGGTCGTGAGCGTGAGCGTCACAAAGTGCCATACGGTGCGACCTTGACCGTCAAGGCTGACCAGACCATCAAGGCTGGTACCAACTTGGCCAATTGGGATCCATTGACACGTCCGATCATCACGGAATTCGCAGGTAAGGTTCAATTCGAGAACATCGAAGAAGGCCTCACTGTGGCCAAGCAAGTGGACGAAGTCACAGGCTTGTCTACCTTGGTGGTGATTGACCCCAAACGTCGTGGTTCGACCAAAGTGGTTCGCCCACAAGTCAAGCTGATCGATGCCTCTGGCAAAGAAGTGAAGATCCCAGGCACAGACCACGCGGTGACGATTGGCTTCCAAATCGGCGCGTTGATCCAAGTGCGCGATGGTCAAGATGTGGGCCCAGGCGAAGTCTTGGCACGTATCCCTGTTGAAGGTCAAAAGACCCGCGACATTACCGGCGGTTTGCCACGTGTGGCCGAACTTTTTGAAGCACGCTCACCCAAAGACAAGGGCATGTTGGCTGAGATGACCGGTACCGTGTCGTTTGGTAAAGAAACCAAAGGCAAGGTTCGTTTGCAGATCACGGACCCAGAAGGCAAAGTGTGGGACGAACTCATTCCTAAAGAGAAGAACATCTTGGTCCACGAAGGCCAAGTGGTCAACAAAGGCGAGAGCGTGGTGGACGGCCCAGCCGACCCACAAGACATCTTGCGTTTGCTCGGCATGGAAGAGCTGGCTCGCTACATCGTCGACGAAGTGCAAGACGTTTACCGTTTGCAAGGCGTGAAGATCAACGACAAGCACATTGAAGTGATCGTGCGTCAAATGTTGCGTCGCGTTGTGGTCGAAAGCGTGGGTGATTCCAACTACATCGCTGGCGAACAAGTTGAGCGTTCTGAGATCCTCAACACCAACGAAGCGCTGCAACGTGATGGCAAAGTCCCCGCGACTTTCACCAACTTGTTGTTGGGTATTACCAAAGCATCCTTGTCGACCGACTCGTTCATCTCTGCGGCTTCTTTCCAAGAAACCACACGTGTGTTGACCGAAGCGGCCATCATGGGCAAGCGTGACGAATTGCGCGGCTTGAAAGAAAACGTCATCGTCGGTCGCCTGATTCCTGCAGGTACTGGCTTGGCGTATCACAAAGCGCGCAAGGTCAAAGACGCGATGGACGACGCCGAGCGCCGCGCCATTGCTGAAGCCGAAGCTGCTGAGTTGGCTGGAGGGTCTTCTGACGAAGAGACTCAAGTCGACCACGGTGCTGGCGAAGAAGCGTAAAGCGACCCCCTCAACAAAGGCCCGAAAGGGCCTTTGTTGTTTGGACTTATCGATAAAAGCACAAGGAGTGCAACATGCTGGATGCGTGGTGGTTTTGGTTATGCGTCGCTGTGATGGTGTTTTGGAGCGTGGGTGCTTACCGCCGTTTGGTGGGCTTGCGCACAGCCGTCAACAAACAGTTTGCGGTGCTCGAAGAGCTCATGCTGCGCTACCAAGGGTTGGTGCAAGAGGCCACCACGGCAGCAGTCACCTCGCCTTCGGGTTGGCAAACTGCGGTGTCGCCCGAGCTGGGCGCGAGCCATTGGACGCGTTTGCAAGTGGCAGCCAATTTGTCGGCCATGGCCTTGGCACGGATGCAAGAACACCCCTTGGACCCCTCATCGTCGATTGCGCTCGTGGCGACCAGTCGTGATCTGCAAGATGCGTGGGAGGCGTTGACGCACCCCGATGTGTACTACGTGTCTGTGCCCGCAGAGCTGACGCAGCGTTGGGTGGAGTTGGGTATTTCTATTCAACCTGATTTGCAACGCTTCAATCAAGCCGTGACCTACTACAACGAAGCGATTGACATGTTTCCCGCGACATGGATGGCACGCTTGTTCAAGTTCAAACCGGGACGTATTTTGGAATGAGCGAACATAAATCTGCATCTGTTCCATTGTGGCAGCAGCTGCAAGCGGTGGCTCAGGCGTTGGCTCAAGTTCGACGCGGTGTCTCAGGCACAGCGGCGTTAGAGGCGGTACCTTCCGCATTACGTCCAGGTGTGCAAGCCTTGTTGTTTCAAACTTTACGCCAATTGGGGCGCGCACAAGCCTTACGTGCGCAATTGGCCTCGCGTGCACCAGCGCCTTTGCCAGATGCGTTGTTGTGCACTGCACTTGCGTTGGCGTGGGACCCAGACAACACACCTTATGAACCGCACACCTTGGTGAACCAAGCCGTGGAGGCCGCTAAGAAAACCCGTAGCTTGCAAATGCAAGCCAACTTTCTGAATGCCTGTTTGCGTCGCTTTTTGCGCGAACGTGATGCCTTGGTCAAGGCCACAGACAACGAGGGCCTAGCGCAATGGAACCATCCCGAGTGGTGGGTCAAGCGTTTGCAAAAAGACCACCCAGACCATTGGCAAGACATCTTGCGGGCCAACAACCAAGCCGCACCCATGACATGGCGTGTCAACACCTCGCGCATCAGCCGCGACGCCTTGCAAGCCGATTGGGCGAGCCATGGCTTGCAGTCGCAAGCCGTGGGCGAGCAGGGTTTGGTGCTGGTGCAAGCGCACAGCGTGCGTGATATTCCAGGCTTTGCCGAGGGGTTGTGTTCTGTGCAAGACGCGGCAGCGCAATGCGCGGCACAAATTTTATTGAAAGACTTTGCGCCTGCCACGCAAGCCTTGCGCATCCTCGATGCGTGTGCTGCGCCAGGTGGAAAGACAGCGCATTTGTTAGAGCTGCTCAATGACAAGTCAGAAGTCACCGCACTCGACATTGACCCGCAACGTTGCGAACGCATTGCACAAAATTTGCAGCGCATAGGTCGCCGCGCCAAAGTGGTGGCCGCCGATGCTGCGCTGACCAAAACATGGTGGGATGGTCGGCTGTTTGATGCGGTGTTGTTAGATGCCCCGTGCACTGCCTCGGGCATCGTGCGGCGCCACCCCGATGTGCGTTGGTTGCGTCGTGAGGCCGACATCGACAAGCTGGCGGCGATTCAGAAAAACTTGCTCAAACAGTTGTGGCCTTTGGTCAAGCCGGGTGGTCGCTTGCTGTATTGCACCTGCTCGGTTTTCAGGGCCGAGGGCGAGAACCAAGTCAAAACGTTTGTTGAACACAACACCAATGCCCGTTTACTGCCGTCTCTGGGGCATTTAAGGCCTCAAACCAGTGCAACAGAGGCCCGGCTCGCAGACAATCTGCCAGGTGACCATGACGGCTTTTATTACGCTTTGCTGGAAAAACTTCCTGCGCCTTGAGTTGCTCTTTGCGAGCAGTCTCAAACGCGGGCGGCAGTTATGCGTTGTGGGCTTGGCGGTGATGTCGCTCACTCTTGCGAGTGTCGCGCAAGCGGATACAGCAGTTGATTTGCAAGGTCTGAAATTAGAGCGACAAGATGCTGGGCTCTACATGTCTGGCCAGTGGCAGTTTGATTTGCCAGCCGCGCTAGAAGATGCCTTGCTCAAAGGGATCACACTTTACTTTGTGACTGAAGTGGATATCAGTCAAGAGCGTTGGTACTTCTACAACCAGCGTGTTGCGCATGCTGAGCGTCATGTGCGATTGTTTTACCAACCTCTCACACGCCGCTGGCGCGTCAACATCTCGGCGCAACCCTTCAATGTCAGCGGATTAGGCGTGAGTTTGGGGCAGAGTTACGACACAGCTGAAGATGCGATGAACGTCGTGCGTCGCATGATTCAGTGGCGCATTGCGAATGCGACGGATCTGAGTCTGGATACCAAGCAAAGCATTGCCATTAATTTCAAACTGGATCTCAAGCAGTTGCCGCGACCTTTGCAAATTGGCGCAGCTGGTCAAAGTGACTGGAACATTGGGTTTAGCAAAACCCAACGCTTGGAGCTGACCCCATGATTGAGCTCGCTGAAGAGCGTACGCGCCTTTCGGGCTTTCAGTTCAGGTGGTTGCTGGTGATCAGTGCAGCAGTCGTGTTAGGGCTGGGTTTGGTCTTGTTGTTCTTGCTGACGCAAGCGGCCGATAACCGCGAACTTTACGAGCAAAACTACCGGCAGCTTTTTGTCTTGAATGTGGTGGTCGCTACCTTGCTCATGGGGGTGATCGTTTGGATGTCTGGGCGTTTGCTGCTGCGTTTGCGTCAAGGTAAATTTGGTAGCCGATTGCTACTCAAAATTGCCGCCACATTTGCGCTGGTGGGGTTTGTGCCGGGTTTGCTGATCTACAGCGTGTCCTATCAATTCGTGTCCCGATCGATTGAGAGTTGGTTTGATGTGAAGGTCGAAGGGGCCTTAGATGCCGGCCTGAGTTTGGGACGTACCACGCTTGATACTTTGGCCAATGATCTTGGACAAAAAACACGGGTGGTGAGTTCCCAGATCAATGATTTGCCAGACGCCTCGGTAGGCATTGCACTTGAGCGGATGAAAGATCAGCTCGGTGCAGACGATGTGATTTTGTGGAGCACTGCGGGTCAAGCCATTTCAAGTGCAGGTGAATCGCGTTACAAAATTAACCCAGATCGTCCTACGTCTTCGCAGTTGCGATTGGTCAAAACGCAAAGTGTGGTGACCGTCATCGATGGTTTGGACGAAGCCGAGTTGCAGGGCACAGCCAAGGCCCGCATTCGCGCAATGGTGTTGGTCGCACCTTCGGGTTTGGGGCTGTTGATTGAGCCGCGTGTATTGCAAGTCACCAAGGCTATCCCGCCGACGTTGGTGAGCAATGCGTTGGCTGTGGAAGTGGCTTATCGCGAATACCAAGAGCGTGCGCTTGGTCGCGAAGGACTACGAAGTATGTACATCGGCACTTTGACGCTCAGTTTGTTTTTGGCGGTGTTCGGCGCGGTGCTGTTGGCAGTTTTGTTGGGCAATCAATTGGCCCGTCCCTTGCTGATGCTGGCCGAAGGTGTGCGTGATGTGGCCGCGGGTGACTTGAGCCCCAAGCCTGCTTTGCAAGGACGTGATGAATTGGGTGGTCTGACCCGATCGTTTGCCGAAATGACGCAGCAGTTGGCTGATGCCCGTTCAGCGGTGGACCGAAGCATGTTGCAAGTGCATACCTCGCGTGCCAACCTGCAAACCATCCTCGACAACCTCACCGCCGGTGTGATTGTGTTGACCGAAGATGGTCGCATCAAGTCATCCAATCCAGGTGCCACGCGCATCTTGCGTGTGCCATTGGCGGCGTGGGAAGGTCGCTCGTTGAGTGACATTGAGGGCTTGGTTGAGTTTGCTGAGCACGTGCGCCATGAGTTTGAAGGCTTCATGGGTGAACGCAGCCAACACGGCTTAGACCATTGGCAGCAGTCGTTTGAACTGCATGCCACTGCCATCAGCCCCGCCGTGCAGTTGAGTGATGACAAGCAACAACACATCACCTTGCTGGCACGTGGTGCGGTGCTACCTAACAATGGCCGCTTGTTGGTGTTTGACGATATTTCTGAAATTGTTTCAGCACAACGTGCGCAAGCATGGGGTGAGGTGGCACGTCGTTTGGCGCATGAAATCAAAAACCCACTCACGCCCATTCAACTGTCGGCTGAGCGCTTAGAGATGAAGCTTACCGGCAAGCTGCAAGAGCCTGAACAATTGATTTTGAATAAGTCGGTGAAGACCATCGTGGACCAAGTGGATGCGATGAAGCGCTTGGTCAATGAGTTCCGCGATTACGCGCGACTGCCGGTGGCCGAGTTGAAACCGCTTGACTTGAATGCCTTGGTGCAAGACGTGATGCAACTCTATGGGACAGAGAACGCCGCTGTGCCTGTTCATGCGCAACTCGATGTGGCCTGCCCCATCATCTTGGGTGATGCGCAGCAGCTGCGTCAAGTCGTGCACAACTTGCTGCAAAACGCGCAAGATGCGACTGACGGGCAAGCGCATCCCATGGTGTCGATTGCAACGCAGTGGGTTCCGACATCGGGTCGCGTACGCTTGGTGGTGCGTGACAACGGGCCAGGCTTTCCGCCGAAAATTTTGAACCGTGCGTTTGAACCATATGTGACCACCAAGACACGCGGCACTGGCCTTGGTTTGGCCGTGGTGAAGAAAATTGCGGACGAACATTCGGCTCGAATTGACTTGAAAAATCGTGGATTACAGGGGCGGGTGATAGGGGCGCAAGTGTCGTTATCATTCCAAGTTGCAGAATCGCAACAAAACCAACTCATTTAATTCAGCGAGACAAGTTAAGACATGGCAAACATTTTGGTGGTGGATGACGAATTGGGCATTCGGGACCTCTTGTTTGAGATCCTCAACGACGAAGGTCATGCCGTTGAAGTGGCGGAGAACGCAGCGCAGGCACGCATCGCGCGCCAAGCTGCCCGCCCTGATTTGGTTTTGTTGGATATTTGGATGCCCGACACCGATGGTGTGACCTTGCTCAAAGAATGGGCGGGCTCAGGTTTGTTGAACATGCCCGTCATCATGATGAGTGGTCACGCCACCATCGATACAGCGGTTGAGGCTACGCGCATAGGCGCACAAGCCTTTTTAGAAAAACCCATCACCATGCAGAAACTGCTCAAAGCGGTTGAGCAAGGTTTGATGCGTAAGCCGATGGCTTCGGTTCCCACCAAAGGGCTTGCGCCTGGCGTGAGCAAAGATCCCGCTGCATCATTTGTCACGCCGCAAGCCGTGGTGTTGCCCCCAACGCATCAAAGCTTTGACTTGGAGCAGCCCCTGCGCGAAGCGCGTGATGCGTTTGAGCGCGCTTACTTTGAATACCACCTCACGCAAGAGAGTGGCTCTATGACCCGTGTGGCTGATAAAACAGGTTTGGAGCGGACGCACTTGTATCGCAAGCTCAAGCAGTTGGGTGTTGACTTATCGAAGGCCAAGCGTGCGGCCTAAGCCGCGCTTCGTGCTATAATTTGCTTCTCGGCCCGGTAGCTCAGTTGGTAGAGCAGCGGATTGAAAATCCGCGTGTCGGCAGTTCGATTCTGCCCCAGGCCACCAGATTCACCCCGTAGTTTCGTAAGAAGCTACGGGGTTTTTCTTTGCAAGGGTTACTCCTGATGCATGGGGCCAAACTCTACCGGTATTCTCTGTATACAGAATACAGAGCCCAGAATTCAAATTCCTCATCCATCACAAACCTCAAAGGCAGAGCAATGAACACACGAGACAAAACCAATCCAACAGACGTGCCAACGGAAAAGAAGTTGGTTCCGTTTGGTGGCTACTACACCAGCCGCGAGCCGGGTCATGACCCAGAGCTGACGGAGACTGGCCCAGGCACGCCCTTGGGTGAATACATGCGTCGTTTTTGGCATCCGGTTTGCATGGCCATGGAGCTCACAGACACGCCACGTTTTCTGAAAATCATGGGTGAAGAGTTGGTGGCGTTCCGCGATGGTTCGGGCCGCATTGGTTTGTTGCATGCGCATTGCGTGCACCGTGGTGCGTCATTGGAATACGGCAAGATTGAAGAGCATGGCATTTCATGCTGTTACCACGGCATGGTGTTTGACATCGATGGCACATGCTTGCGCGTGCCTTTCCCACAGGGGGAGGAGGAAGAAGGCGAGCGCTACCGTTGCTCCATCCGACAAGGGGCCTACAAGGCCTTCGAGCGCCACGGTTTGATCTTTGCCTACATGGGGCCACCCGAGCAAGAGCCACCCTTCCCAGAGTGGGAAACCAACTACACGGTGGCCGATGGTGATGAGCTGGTGCCGTACAGCAACTTCCAGCATTGCAATTGGCTGCAAGTGCAAGACAACTCGGCTGACAACTACCACACCATGGCGCTGCACGCCAAACGTCAAGTGACAGGCGAGCACTACCAAGGCACCACGTTTGATGAGGTGGGTGCTGCATCGATGGAAGTGCCGCCAGACATGCAGTTTGTCCCTGTGCATGGTGGCCGTGGGCTGGCTTGCGCGGGGGCACGTCGTGCAGACGACGACCACATGTTCATCCGTGTGCAACACCAAGTGTTGCCCAACATGAGCTTGCATGCTTACACCTCAGAAGATGGCAAGAAAAAGAAATTGTTCAGCCGCTTTCACATGATCCGTTGGACCGTGCCGGTGGACGACCAAAACAGCAAAATGATTGGCTGGCGTGTCATGGGCCCTGGCATTGATACGCGTGGCATTGGCGACAAGAGCATGGTGGGTTACGAGACCATCGACTTCTTGGAAGGCCAAGTGGCCATGCGCCGTCCTGAGCGATTTGGCAAATACAAATTGGAAGAGATGCCGCCTATCCCGACAGATCACCGCGCACGCGAAAACTACAAAGACTGCCAATACGCACCTGGTGATTACGAGGCCATCATCAGCCAGCGCCCGATCGCGATTCATGCGTTAGAAAACCCCACCAAATTCGATGCAGGTCTCTATCTGTTCCGCAAGCTGTTGCGTGACGCCGTACGCGGCACCAACCCACAAGCGGGTCCAGAGCAATTTGCGCAGTGGTTGCGTGATTGCGGTGGCGAGCCTAACAGCTACTGCTCGGGCAACGTGTTTGATTTGCCCGTAGGACGCACCACGGAAGAAGAAGTCACCTTGCGCCGTTACTTGGCCAAGCAAGTGGTGGTGATCATCACCGAGGCGGAAAAGCTCAAAGGCCAAGAGCGCGCGCAATATGTCAAAACCAAGATGGAAGCACTCCAACAAGACGTGCTTGCCAAGAGAAACGCATGAACGCGCCTTTGCCAAAAAATGTGATGTCACAACCGCTTGAGCACATGCAATTACAGGTGCAAGCCATCCGCTTGGAAGCTCAAGGCATTTGTTCCTTTGAGTTGACGGACCCTGATGGTCATGCGTTGCCCAGCTTTGAGGCTGGTGCGCATGTGGATGTGCATTTGGCTGGGGGACTTGTGCGCTCTTACTCATTGGCAGGCGATCCGAAGGACGCAAGCAAATGGGTATTAGGTGTGTTGCGCGAGCCTAAGAGTCGAGGCGGCTCGCAAGCCATGCATGAGAAGGTGCGTGTGGGCGATGTGATCACCGTCGGCCCTGTGCGCAATGCGTTTCCGATGGCCGCTCATGCCAAGCACACCATTTTGTTGGGTGGGGGTATTGGCATCACGCCGTTGAAGGCCATGGCCCATGCACTGGCAGCCAAAGGTGCGTCGTTTGAATTGCACTACTGTGCACGCGGCCTCAAGAACGTTGCCTTCGTCGATGCGTTGCGCACCGTTGTACCTGCTGAGCGCTTGCACTTTCACTTTGATGGCGGAGATCCTGCCAAGGGCTTAGACATCAAAGCGCTGTTGCAGCAGCCGGCTGCTGATACGCATGTGTACTACTGCGGCCCAAGTGGCTTCATGAAGGCCTGTGCAGAAGCGAGTGCACATTGGCCAGACGGCATGGTGCACAGCGAGCACTTCAAGGCGCCTGATCCCGTACCCTCTGATATGCCCGACGGTGCATTTGAGGTTCGCTTGGTGCGCAGCGGTGAAACCATTCAAGTGGGGCCTGACCAAACCATTGTGCGCGCCATCGAACTCACAGGCAGAAGGGTTCCCACCTCGTGTCTATCCGGTTTGTGCGGCGCATGCAAAGTGGACTATGTCGACGGGGAGGTCGATCACCGCGATTACATCTTGAATGACGAAGAAAAAGCCCGTTGCCTCACCGTGTGTGTGTCACGCGCCAAAGGCAAAACATTGTCGTTAGATCTTTAAATCACCATCAGGAGATACATATGTTGGACAAAGTCAAAACACCCGTTGCAACGCAACACAAAAAATCAATTTACGACCCGACGCAAAGTGGGTTGATTTACCCAGAGATGCCAAAGTTTGAAAGCTTTGAAGCTGAGCGGCTGCACCGCAAGCAACGCTTGGTGGCCGCATGCCGTGCATTCGCATTGGAAGGCTTTGACTACGGTTTTGCGGGGCACTTGACCATTCGTGACCCTGAGCATCCAGAGCTCTACTGGACCAATCCCATGTGTGTGCACTTCTCTCAGGTCAAGGTGTCTAACTTGATCTTGGCCGATCACAAAGGCCATGTTGTGGAAGGAAAACACGCCATCAACCGTGCAGGCTTTGTGCTGCATGCCGCCGTGCATGAGGCGCATCCCGACATCATTTCCATGTGCCATGCCCACACGGTGTATGGCACTGCCTTTGCCGCGTTGGGGCGTCCGCTTGAGCCTATCTCGCAAGATGCTGCTGCTTTCTTTGAAGACCATGTGGTCATCAAAGACGAAGCCGGTCAAGTGGCGGTGGAGGAGAGCGCAGGTTTGGCGGTGTGCGATTGGTTCAAGGGAGTGAAAGCCGCCATCCACCAAAACCACGGTTTGCTGACAGCCAGCCGCCACAGCATCGAAGCTGCGGCGTTTTGGTTCATCGCGTTGGAGCGTTGCTGTCGTCAACAGTTGTTGGTCGAGGCCACAGGGCACAAGCCCGTGTTGGTCACGCCAGAGCGTTCACGCTACAGCCGTGAACACGTGGGTTCTGAGTACATTGGTTGGTTGCATTTCCAACCCATTTACGACCATTTGGCTGCCACGCAGCCAGACATGTTCGCGTAAGTGTCATCGCTGGGAATCTGGTAGCCTAAACTTGAGGAAAAAATGGAGTTCTAAATGAGTTTGGCCAAGATTCCCAGTCGTACGGACTACGTGGATGAAGTCTATAAAACATTGCTAGACGCCATCAGTGCGGGCAAGCTCGCACCAGGTGAACGCATCACCCAAGAAGATTTGGCTGAGCGGCTCAACGTGTCTCGGTCGCCTGTTTTGCAGGCCTTGCGCTTGCTTAAAAAAGATGGCTTGTTGGAAGAAGCACCAGGCCGTGGCTTGGTGGTTGCACAGCTCAACCCTGTTCAGATCGGCCACCTCTACCAAGTCCGCGGCGCGTTGGATGGCTTGGCAGCAAGACTGGCTTCTTCGCGTCATGCCAAGATTCCTTTGTCGTTGATCGACGCGGGGCGCGAAGCCGCTGTGGGCTCAGATGTCAAAGCCATGATTGAGGCGGACACTGCGTTTCACAAAGCCATCTACGAAGCCTCTGGCAATCCGTTCATCGTGGATAACGCGATGCTGCACTGGATTCATTTGCGTCGCGTGATGGGGGCCGTCCTGCAAAGAAGTTTGGGCCGTGATGGCATTTGGGATGAACATGCGGCCATCGTCAAAGCCATTCATGATGGCAATGGCGATCTGGCGGCCGCTTTGTCTGAGCAGCACACAGATATTGCAAGAGAGGCATTGGTTGGCAATCTTAAGCAGTCCAAATCTGAACTTGAACGCATGGAAGCCTGATACGGCGTGACCCTATGGGACAACTTGCTGACGCGTTTCACCTCACTGTCGATGCTCCTCTTTATTTGGTGAAACGCCCTCGTTTGTGGCGATTGTTTTTTGGCCTCGTGTCTTTTCCGATTGGGTTCTCTTTGTTGTGGATTCCGCAAGCGACAGCCTATTGGCAATCAAAGCAGCTCGGTGATGCACAGACCGCAGGACTGATTTTTCTGCTGTTGGGAATTTTTTATGCGGCCATGTCGGCCATCAACGACCTGCTTCATGTGCACCGGATTCGCTTCAGCAAACGCGGCATGCATTTGATCTGGAGCCATGCCCCGCAGATATTTGGTCTTCGCGCGCAAAAAGAACGTTTGTTTGAATGGTCCGATTTAGGTTCCTTGGTTTGGGTGGAAAGTAACCACGAACATGCCCTAGCGCAGCACCTAGAAATTGAGTTCAAAGAAGAAATCGGCCTGAGCAGAGGCCGCATTAAAGTCTTGGTCAGTGACGATCGAAACGCAGACCATTGCGAAAAATTAATTGCTTTCTTGCCAGAAACATTCACAGTCCCCGAGTGGCTTGACGTGGCAAGAAAGAAAAAACTCGGAGGCTTGGCCTCTTCCTCATGACTCATTGCGTATCAAATTCTTCTGCTCCTCGCGTGGTGGCCTCTGTCGACCAAATGCGAGAAGCGATTCGTCGCAAAGGTCAACTCAAAGGCCGACAGGCTGACGAGTTGTCGTTGCAAGAAGTGCGCGCGCTCATTGGCGATGCGCTGCATCGCCGCGATGGATTGATTGAGCATTTGCACAAGCTCAACGACACCTACCGTTGTTTGCACGACCGCCACTTGGTGGCCTTGGCCAACGAGATGAAACTGCCTATGGCTGAGGTGTTTGAGGTGGCCACTTTCTATCACCACTTCGAAGTGGTGCGTGGCGATGAAGCTGCCCCAGGGCTGACCGTGCGCGTGTGCGAGGGCCTGAGCTGTGAGCTGGCGGGGGCCAAGCAGTTACTCGACAAATTACCAGCCTTGCTAGGCAGCACAGATGTGCGCGTCATCGCAGCCCCTTGCGTGGGCCGTTGCGAACAAGCGCCGGTGGCCGTGGTGCACCAAAACCCTGTGCCACATGCCACGCCTGAATTGGTGGCGGCCGCTGTGAGCGCCAAGCAAACCCATCAAGCCATGACCGAGCATGTCGATTTCGACGCCTATGTGGCCGATGGTGGCTACCGCTTGCTGGCCGACCTGCATACGGGCAAAGCAGATGCTGAGCAAGTCCTCAAAGACATGGAGGATTCAGGTCTGCGAGGCTTGGGCGGCGCAGGTTTTCCTGCCGGTCGTAAATGGCGCATTGTGCGCGAGCAAGCTGCACCACGTTTGATGGCCGTCAACCTTGACGAAGGTGAGCCCGGTACTTTCAAGGATCGCACCTACCTTGAACGCGACCCGCATCGTTTTTTAGAAGGCATGTTGGTGGCCGCCCATGTGGTGGGCATGGATGCGATTTACATCTATTTGCGTGACGAGTATCACGGTTGCCGTGAGCTGCTCACGCAAGCGCTGGCGCAGTTGCAAGCCAAGCCACCATGTTCTTTGCCACACATCGAGTTGCGTCGTGGCGCCGGTGCCTACATTTGCGGCGAAGAGTCCGCCATGATTGAAAGCATCGAAGGTAAGCGCGGTAAGCCACGCATGCGCCCGCCCTACATTGCGCAAGTGGGTTTGTTTGGCAGGCCCACGCTCGAACACAACTTTGAAACCCTGTATTGGGTGCGTGACATCGTGCAAAAAGGTGCTGACTGGTTCAGTGGCTTTGGCCGTCATGGCCGAAAAGGTTTGCGCAGCTTCAGTGTGAGCGGGCGAGTCAAGCAACCGGGCGTCAAGCTCGCACCTGCGGGCATCACGGTTCAAGAGTTGATTGACGAGTATTGCGGCGGCATGTTGGATGGCCATGCGCTCTATGCGTATCTGCCGGGCGGTGCGTCGGGCGGTATCTTGCCTGCGCGCATGAATGACATTCCCTTGGACTTTGACACCTTGCAGCCCTATGGTTGCTTCATTGGCTCTGCCGCAGTGATTGTGTTGAGTCAATACGACTCTGCGCGTGATGCCGCCCTGAACATGATGAAGTTTTTCGCGCATGAAAGCTGTGGCCAGTGCACGCCGTGTCGTGTGGGCACGGCCAAGGCGGCGCAACTGATGCAAGCCCAAGTGTGGGATAACGCCACCTTGGAAGATTTGAATCAGGTGATGACCGATGCTTCGATTTGCGGTTTGGGTCAAGCCGCACCCAACCCAGTTCGTTGTGTGCAAACGTATTTTCCAGAGGAGATCGTTTAAATGAACGCTCCGATGCAATCCTCTGACTTGATGCCCAAAACGGTGGAGTTCAAGCTCAATGACCAGTGTGTTCAAGCCTATGAGGGCGAAAGCATTCTGAAAGCAGCGCAGCGTCATGGTGTGGATATTCCGCACCTTTGCTACAAAGACGGCTTGCGTGCAGATGGCAACTGTCGTGCCTGTGTGGTGGAAATCAAAGGCGAGCGGACCTTGGCACCTAGCTGCTGCCGCACTGCGACCGCAGGCCTTGAAGTGTTGGTGAGTGAGCGTGCGGTCAAGAGCCAGAAGATGGTGCTTGAGATGCTGTTGTCGGATATGCCTGATGTAGGACACAAGTGGAACGATGCTTCTTTTGTGGGTTCTTCTCTCGCTGCTGCGACAGGAGATACGCCGGGTTCCTCATGCGGCGAGCCAAAATCGTCACCCGGCGCATCCCCCATCGCAGCCGGTGGTGTGGCACGTCATAGCTTCTCGTCGGAGCTTGCTGCTTCTGGTCAGCATGGTGAGTTGAGTGACTGGGCTTCTCGCTTGAATGTTTCAGTGCGATCTGCGTTGCGTGCGTTACGCCGCGAACAACCCGCGTGCGATGTGTCACACCCTGCGATGGCCGTTAACTTAGATGCGTGTATTCAGTGCAACCGTTGTGTGCGTGCTTGCCGTGAAGAGCAGGTCAATGATGTGATTGGCTATGCCTATCGTGGTGCACACAGCCAAATCGTGTTTGACTTGAATGACGAGATGGGCAACAGCTCGTGCGTGGCGTGTGGTGAATGTGTGCAGGCTTGCCCCACGGGCGCGTTGATGCCGAAGACGCAAATAGGTTCGCAAGCAGTGGACAAGCAAGTGGACTCGGTGTGCCCATTCTGTGGCGTGGGTTGCTTGCTGACTTACAACGTGAAGGACAACAAGATTGTCAGCGTCGATGGTCGTGATGGCCCTGCCAACCACAACCGTTTGTGTGTCAAAGGCCGCTTTGGTTTTGATTACATCCACAGTCCGCAGCGATTGACGGTGCCGTTGATTCGCAAAGCGGGTGTGCCCAAAGAGCCCGCGCTGATTGGCCAACTCAACCACGATGCGGCTGATTGGTCGCAGGTGTTTCGCGAGGCAACCTGGGAAGAGGCCTTGGCCTTGGGGGCGGGGCAGCTCAAACACTTGCGTGACACGCATGGCAAAAAAGCTTTGGCAGGTTTTGGCTCGGCCAAGGGCACCAACGAAGAAGCGTATTTGTTCCAGAAGTTGGTGCGCACCGGTTTTGGTTCCAACAACGTAGACCATTGCACGCGTTTGTGCCACGCCTCTAGTGTGGCCGCGTTGTTAGAGGGCGTGGGCTCTGCTGCCGTGAGCAACCAAGTCAATGATGTGGAACACGCCGAGTTGATATTCGTCATTGGCTCCAACCCCACGTCGAACCATCCGGTGGCCGCCACATGGATGAAGAACGCCGCCAAGCGCGGCGCCAAAATTGTGCTGGCCGACCCGCGTGTGACTGACATTGGCAAACACGCGTGGCGTACCTTGCAGTTCAAGCCCGACACCGATGTGGCCATGATCAACGCCTTGATTCACACGGTGATTGAAGAAGGCTTGGCAGATGAAGCGTTCATCCGTGATCGCGTCAACAACTACGAGGCCTTGAAAGCCAACGTCCAAGGCTACAGCCCCGAAGCCATGGCGCCAATTTGTGGCATTCCTGCCGAAACCTTGCGCGAAGTCGCGCGCGCGTTTGCCACGGCCAAAGGTGCCATGGTGCTGTGGGGCATGGGTGTAAGTCAGCACGTGCACGGCACCGACAACGCACGTTGCTTGATTGCCTTGGTGTCGGTCACAGGCCAAATTGGCAAGCCGGGCTCCGGCTTGCACCCGCTGCGCGGACAAAACAATGTGCAGGGTGCGAGTGATGCGGGCTTGATTCCAATGATGTACCCCAACTACCAGCGCGTCACCAACAAAGCTGCGCACGATTGGTTTGAGCAGTTTTGGGGCACACCGCTGGACGACAAGCCGGGCTACACCGTGGTGGAAATCATGGGCAAGATCTTGGCCGATGACAGCGACCCACACAAAGTGCGTGGCATGTACATCATGGGCGAAAACCCCGCCATGAGTGACCCTGATTTGAACCATGCACGCCACGCCTTAGCTTCGCTGGAGCATTTGGTGGTGCAAGACATTTTCATGACCGAAACTGCATGGCTTGCCGATGTGGTGTTACCTGCCACCGCCTGGCCCGAGAAAACAGGCACGGTCAGCAACACCGACCGCATGGTGCAGCTGGGCCAACAAGCGATTGATCCACCCGGACAAGCCAAACCCGATTTATGGATCATTCAACAAATCGCCAAACGCGTTGGCTTGAATTGGAACTACCAAGGCGAGCACAGCGGTGTGGCCGAGGTGTACGAGGAAATGCGTCAAGCCATGCATGCGGCCATCAGCGGCATCACATGGGAACGTTTGCAGCGCGAATCCAGCGTGACCTACCCTTGCTTGACGGCGGAAGATCCGGGCGAGCCCACGGTGTTCAAAGAGCATTTCGCTACCGACGATGGTCGCGTGCATTTAGTGCCTGCCGACATCATTCCGGCCAATGAGCGACCCGACAACGATTTCCCATTTGTGTTGATCACTGGTCGTCAGTTGGAACATTGGCACACAGGCAGCATGACGCGACGCGCCACCGTACTTGACGCGATCGAGCCCCTGGCCACGGCGTCGATGTGCGGGGCGGACATGCAGCGTTTGAAGGTGGAAGCGGGGGATGTGATCACCATTGCCTCACGTCGAGGCCAAGTGACGTTGCGTGTGCGTCGTGACGATGGCACGCCGCTGGGCGCCGTGTTTGTACCGTTTGCGTATTACGAAGCGGCGGCCAACTTGATGACCAATGCTGCGTTAGACCCCTTCGGAAAAATTCCCGAATTCAAATACTGCGCCGTGGCCATTCATGCGGGTGGCAGCTTGGCTGAGTCGCGGGGCTTTGCTACTTGTTAGCCGCACTCTCGGCGGAGGCGGCGCTGGCGCGCTGAGCAAATTCGGCGCGCAAGGCTTTGAGCTTTTCGCGCGGGTCTTCTTTGACCGTGTCTTTGTCCAAGCCCATTTCTGCAATGAACCGGCTGGGCATGGCCGCAATCATTTCGCGTCCTTTTTTGCGCTTGCGGGTCCAGCTCACGGCCAGTGTGCGTTGGGCGCGGGTGATGCCCACGTACATCAGGCGGCGTTCTTCTTGCAGGCGCACTGCGATGTTGTCGTTGGTGTGCTCGTTGCCAGGCTCATCGTCTAAGCGAAACGGCAACATGCCTTCGGTCACGCCCACCAACATGACGTGCGGCCACTCCAAACCTTTGGAGGCATGCAGGGTGGAGAGCGTCACCACGTTTTGGTCTTTCTCGCGTTCGGTGAGGGTGGAGAGCAAGGCGATGGTTTGCGCCACCTCTAACAAGTTTTTCACTTCGTTGCCGGTGGTCACGCCCGCCGTGTCGTCAATTTGGCCGCCGCAGCGTTGCGCCATCCAGTCGCAAAACTCCATTACGTTGGCCCACTTCGACGCGGCTGCTTTTTCGCTTTCTTCTGCGTCGTAGAGGTGTTTCTCGTAGCCGATGTCTTTGAGCCAATCGGTCAAAAATGCGCGTGCGTCTTCGGCGCCGGTGGTGAGGCGGGCGCGAAATTCGAGGTCGTTCACATAACGGCCAAATTCGTGCAGGCTGCCTAGGGCGCGCGCACTCAAGACGGAGGGCAAGCTGTTGCTGAACAGCGCCTCAAACATGCTGAGTTTGTATTTGCTGGCGAACTCACCGAGGGAAGCCAGCGTTTGATGACCAATGCCGCGCTTCGGGGTGGTGACGGCGCGCAAGAAAGCAGGGTCGTCGTCGTTGTTGACCCACAGGCGTAGCCACGAGCACAAGTCACGAATTTCGGCGCGGTCGAAAAAGCTTTGGCCGCCAGATACCTTGTAGGGAATTTGCGCCTTGCGCATGGCGATTTCGATCACACGCGCTTGGTGATTGGCGCGGTAGAGGATGGCAAAGTCCTGCAGCTCGCGGTGGCCGCTGCCACTGGCGTCCGTCCCCGCGCGCAAGGATTGGATGCGCGCCACCACGCGTTCGGCTTCGTGTTCCTCGGTGTCGGCGTCGACCACGCGCACGGGTTCACCTTCACCGAGTTCAGAGAACAAGGTTTTAGGAAATAGTTTCGGGTTGGGTTGAATGACGTTGTTGGCCGCGCGCAAGATGGCACTGGTGGAGCGGTAGTTTTGCTCCAGCTTGATGACTTTCAGATTAGGAAAGTCTTGCGGCAGCTTGCGCAAGTTATCCAGCGTGGCACCGCGCCAGCCGTAAATGGACTGATCATCGTCACCCACGGCGGTGAAGCGTGCGCCACCTTGGTCAGGACTGCCCACCAAGCACTTGAGCACTTCGTATTGGGTGGCGTTGGTGTCTTGGTATTCGTCCACCAACACGTGGCCGAGTTGAGCTTGCCACTTGGCGCGCACCTCGTCGTGCTCTTGCAGCAGCTTCAGGGGCATGCCAATGAGGTCATCAAAGTCCACGCTTTGGTAAGCGCTCAAGCGTTCTTCGTAGCGCGCCATGATTTTGGCGATGGTGCGCTCGTTGTCGTCTTTCGCAATCGCCATGGCTTGGGCTGAATTCAGGCCCATGTTTTTCCACAGGCTGATGGTCCATTGCCATTGGCGTGCCGTGGCAATGTCGGTGGTGCCACCTGCATCTTTCAAAATGCCAGTGACGTCACCGCTGTCCATGATGCTGAACTGGGGCTTGAGGCCCATCACACCACCGTCTTGGCGCAGCATCCGCACGCCCAGCGCGTGAAAGGTGCAAATCAGCACATCGTTGGCCGCTTTGCCAATCAGGCCGCGGGCGCGTTCGCGCATTTCGGCGGCGGCTTTGTTGGTAAAGGTAATCGCTGCAATGCGCTTGGGCTCTAACCCCGTTTGGATGAGGCGACCAATCTTGTGCGTGATGACGCGCGTTTTGCCAGAGCCCGCCCCCGCCAACACAAGACAGGGACCGTGCAAGAAATTGACGGCTTCTTGTTGCGCGAGATTCAGACCAGCAGACATTCGATGTGCAGTTTATTGAGCGTAATGCGAAGCGGGCAATGATACCGACCTGCCCAGCAGGCAAAATAGCGGTTGTGCTGAATATTCTTCTTGTTACCTTTCCCTTCTTTGCGCTCGTTTTGGCTGGTTTTGTGGCCGCACATCGGCGCATGCTCCCGCTGGATGCGATTCCCGGCCTCAATGGTTTTGTGCTGTTCTTTGCGCTGCCTTGCATGTTGTACCGATTCGGGGCGAGCACGCCCATCGTGCAACTGCTAGACCCCACCTTGTTCTTTGGTTATTTGTTTTGTTCCTTGCTGATGGTGGGCTTTGTGGTGGCGGTGAGCTTGAACAAGCGCATCGGTTGGAACGACGCTGCATTCGGCGCCTTGGTGGGGGCATTTCCCAACACGGGTTTTATGGGCGTGCCTTTGTTGGTGGCGTTGCTAGGCGCTTCTGCTGCTGGCCCTGCCATCGTGACCATCGTGGTGGATTTGGTGTTCACCACTTCGTTGTGCATTGCTTTGTCGCGCTTAGATGGGGCCGATGAGCATGGTGCAAGCCGTGCTGCCAAAAACGCCCTCAAGGGTGTGTTGACCAATCCCATGCCTTGGGCCATCAGCTTGGGCGGTCTGTCGTCGGCAATGGATTGGCAGTTGGTCGGGCCCGTGGCTAAAACCTTGGGACTGCTGGCCGATGCCGCATCGCCTGTGGCCTTGTTCACCATTGGTGCGGTGCTGGCGCGCTCACAAATTCAAGTGAAGGACAGTGGCCATCCGCCTATTCTGTGGCGTGACTTTTTGCCTGTGGCCATTTTCAAATTGGTGTTGCACCCTGTGCTGGTCTTGTTGGTGCTGGCCGCTGCGGTGCAAATGGGTTTTCACATCGACCGCTTCGCCATGGTGGTGGTGGTGTTGGTGGCCGCCTTGCCCAGTGCCAGTAACGTGGCTTTGTTGACAGAACGCTTTGGGGCAGACACAGGGCGCGTCGCCATGATTATTTTGGTGACCACGGCAGCGGCGTTTTTTACCTTCTCGGGTGCCGTCGCTTTGCTCAACGGCTAAGTTTTTTAAATCGCGAGCGGGTCCACATCCACGGCCCAGCGAATGACTTGTCGATGCGCGTTGCGCATGGCATGCAAATCAGCCTGCCAATGCGCCAAGAAATGTTGCAGCGCTTTACGCGACGTGCATTCAATCAGCATCTGCGCACGCTCGATGTTGGCCACGCGCTGAATCGTCATGGGCACCGCCGGATACAAATCAACCAACAGCTCATCGGCCAGTGCGGCGCCTGCATCGCGCGCGGCGTTTAAAAAGCCTTGTGCGGCTTCTTGGCTGCGTGCTTCTGCGCGCACCAAGGCTTGAAAGCTGAAAGGCGGCAAGGTGGCTTGCTCGCGCTCTTTGAGCTGTTGCTCGGCGAAGGCTGGGTAGTCGTGTTGCTTGAGCGCTTCAAACAGCGGGTGCAACGGGTGAAAGCTTTGCACCCACATCTCGCAAGGGCTGGCCGTTTGCATCTCTGCATCGCGACCTGCGCGTCCAGCGGCTTGCATGAGCAAACTGAACAAACGCTCTGGTGCGCGGAAATCGCTGGAGAACAAAGCGCCGTCTGGGTTGAGCGCCGCCACCAAGGTGACGCGCCTGAAGTCGTGTCCCTTGGCAATCATTTGTGTGCCCACTAGCACGTCCACCGCGCCGGCGTGTACCTCGGCCAGCTGGCGCTCTAACTCGCCTTTGAGGCGGGTGCTGTCTGCGTCAATGCGGGCAATGCGAATGGGCTCGCCGTCGGGTCTGCGCACATCGGCCAACAGCTCTGCCAAGTGCTCTTCGAGTTGCTCGGTGCCACGGCCCAAGGGGCTGATGTCTAAGTTGCCGCAGCTTGGGCATGCACGTGGCACGGGTTGTGTGAAACCGCAGTGGTGGCAGCGCAGCGTGCGGTCGAGTTTGTGAAACACGCGATAGGCGCTGCAATGCGGGCATTCGCTTTTCCAGCCGCAGTCGTTGCAGTTGAGCACGGGTGCGTAGCCACGGCGGTTGAGCAGCACCAAGATTTGTTCACCACGCGTCACGCGCTCGCGCATGGCGTCGAGCAGGTGGTTCGAGAACACAGTTTTGTACGGCTGGCGGTTCATGTCCACACGACGTACCAAGGGTAATGCACCTTGGCCCACGCGTGAGGGCATGGCTAAGCGCATGTAGCGGCCAGCGGGCTCAGAGGCAGTGGCGGGGCGGCTGTGGTGCCAACTTTCCAGCGAAGGTGTGGCCGAGCCCAGAATGACCTTGGCACTTTCGAGTTGCCCGCGGTAGATAGCCAAGTCACGTGCTGAGTAACGCGCGCCTTCTTGCTGCTTGTAGCTGGGGTCGTGTTCCTCATCCACCACGATGAGCTGCAAATGCGGCATCGACGCGAACACGGCCATGCGTGTGCCCAACACAATGCGCGCTTCTCCGCTGTGGGCGGCCAGCCAGTTTTTCAGGCGCTGTGCGGGCGTGAGGTTGCTGTGCATGGACACCAAGCAGTCAGCGCCCCATTGCGGGCAAAAGCGCGCGCGAAAGCGTTCTTCCAGTTGGGGCGTGAGGTTGATTTCCGGCACCATCACCAAGATTTGCGCTTGCGGGTTTTCTTCCAGCACGGCTTGCGCCGCACGCAAATAGACCTCGGTTTTGCCGCTGCCTGTGTTGCCAAACAACAAGAACGGACCTTTGTTGGCGGCGATGTCGGCCAGCACTTGGGCTTGTTCGTCGGTAGGTTCAGGAATGGTTTGCGTCGCGCCCTCAAAGGTTGCCGCCGCTTTGGGCTTGCGCTTTAAGCGTCGTGCCCATTGTTCGGTGCTGAGGTCACGCAGCTGGCTGGGCAAGGCGGCCAAGGCCACTTCGCCCGCGCTGCGTTGGTAGTAATGGGCGGCAAATTGCACCAGCTGGCGCCAGTGGGCGCTGAGAGGCGTGAGGCCATCGAGCACGCTGGCAATGGCGCGTAATTGCACGGCGGCTGGCGCCGCCTCGTCCCACACCACGCCCAACAACTCTCGGCTACCCAGCGGCACGCGTACCAAGGTGCCGGGCGCGTGCGCTGCATCGCTTTCGTACGTGAGTGCGCCACCTATACCGCTGTGCGCGGGGGTGTGAACCATCACTGAAATTTGGTGCGACATGTCAAGCGGTAAGTTGGGGTGTTTTGCTCAGGTGTTTTGGCAGAAAAGGCTTTAAGTCGTTGATTTAAAAAGGCTTCAGGCTAAACCCAAATTTTTTGTGGATAACTTTGTTGATATCTACAGTTGAGTGGCTCCGAAGGCGCATGAATCAAGGCTTTGAACAAACTGCCTGAAAAAAATGCAGCTGAAGAATCCTATATGAATCAATGACTTACGAGAGATTAAAGTTTTTCCAAATGCGGCAAAAGAAAAAACCAACTTGGTGCACTGGCTCAACTTTTTTGTGCATAAGTGTGAAGTCGAAGTAAAACTTTTGGTGACTTGACACACGATTTCCTGAGTCGGTCTTAAGGTTTTCTCAAGGCACGAGAGTGGCTGTGCACCGTCTCGACCAACACGCCCACGCTCTCCGGCGGGGTGAACTGGCTGATGCCGTGGCCCAAGTTGAAAATTTGGGTCGGGCCGGTGTTGGTTTTGTCGGTGTGGGGTTTGCCGAATGCGTCCAACACGCGGCGCGCTTCGGCGGCCAAGGCGTCGGCAGGGGCAAACAAAGCATTGGGGTCGAGGTTGCCTTGCAAGGCTTTGCCGGGGCCACCCACTTCGCCGCCCACTTGGGCGCGGGCGCGTGCCAAGTTGACCGTCCAGTCCACGCCCAACACGTCGCAGTCAAGGTCGGCCATTTCAGGCAACCACAAACCGCCACCTTTGGTGAACACCAAGCGGGGAATCACGGCGCCATCGTGCGAGCGCTTGAGCTGTGCCAACACGCGCTTGGTGTAGGCCATGCTGAACTGTTGGAACATGCCGTCGGCCAGCACGCCGCCCCAGCTGTCAAAAATCATCACGGCTTGTGCGCCGGCTTCGATTTGGGTGTTGAGGTACAGGGCCACCGCGTCGGCGTTGATTTCCAAAATGCGGTGCATCAGGTCGGGGCGGCTGTACATCAGGCTTTTGACTTGGCGGTAGTCGTCTGAGCCTGCACCTTCGACCATGTAGCAAGCCAAAGTCCAAGGGCTGCCTGAGAAGCCAATCAAAGGCACGCGGCCGTTGAGTGCTTTGCGAATGGAGGTGACCGCGTCAAACACATAGCGCAGCTTGGCCATGTCGGGCACAGCCAGCTCGTTGACGGCCGCTTCGTTGCGCACGTTCTTGGCGAATTTGGGGCCTTCGCCTTGGGCGAACGACAGGCCCAAGCCCATCGCATCAGGCACGGTCAAGATGTCGCTGAACAAAATGGCGGCATCGAGTGGGTAGCGCTCTAGTGGCTGCAAGGTGACTTCGGTGGCGAAGTCGGTGTTGGTGGCCAAGCCCATGAAGCTGCCGGCCTTGGCGCGTGTGGCGCAGTACTCTGGCAAGTAGCGACCAGCTTGGCGCATGAGCCAAACGGGGGTGTGGTCGGTGGCTTGGCGCATGCAAGCGCGCAAAAAGGTGTCGTTTTGGAGTGGTGCAAACATGGCGACATTGTCGCCGACGACAGCCTTAGCCCAGTTGACGGTGCTCAACCATCAAGCAAAGGTTTTGCACCACGACCAAGCCTGCATCGGTGGCTTGTTTGGCGGCGTCGTCGTTCACCACACCTATTTGCAGCCACAGCGACTTGGCGCCAATGGCGATGGCCTCTGCCGCGATGGGTGGAATGTCTTCGGAATTGCGAAAGCAGTTCACCATGTCAATACGCTCGTGCTGCGCGGCTTCGGTGAGTGAGGCGTAGGATTTTTCGCCCAACACTTCCGTCGCGTTGGGGTTGATGGGCACGATGCGAAAACCGTGGTCTTGCATGTACTTGGCCACACGAAAGCTGTCGCGGTGAGGCTTGGGCGAGAGGCCCACCACGGCGATGGTTTTGCAATGGGTAAGGCTTTGGCGAACGGCGGCTTGGGTCATGCTTATTTGCGGGTGACGATGGTGGATTTTGCTGGCTCAGTTGTAGGCAATGTCGCCAGCGCCTCTTTGATTTTGCTCACACTGAGCAATTCGGACAGCACCAAGGGGGCCTTGCCCGGCGCGTACAGCACATACACAGGCACGCCACTGCGGCCCAAGGCGGTGAGCGCGGCGGTGATGGCGGGGTCACGGCGTGTCCAGTCGGCGCGCATGAGCATGACTTGGCGTGTCGCCAAGTCTGCCAATACATCGCTGTTGGAGAGGGTGGATTTTTTGTTGATTTGACAGGTCACGCACCATGCGGCGGTGAAGTCCACAAACACGGGGCGACCTTGCGCCAAGCTTTGCGCTACGGCGGCTTCGGACCATGGTTGCCACGTGTTGTGCGTGCTGCTCGTGGTTGCCGATGCGCTGTTGGCCGTGGGGGTGTTCGCTGGCGCTTTCAGTTCTTCCGCAAAGTTCAACGCGCCCCAAGCCAAGACCGCTGCCATCAACCAAGCCAAACCGCGCGCGGCGGGCGTGTGTTGCTTGAGCGACCAAATGAACGTCGCGAGCAACAGCAAACCGCCCAGTGCAAACATGGCGGCATCTAAGCTGGTTTGTTGGCCCAACACCCACAGCAACCAAACGACGGTGGCCAACATGGGGAAGGCTAGGAGCTGGCGCAGCGTGACCATCCACGGGCCGGGGTGCGGTAACACACGCGCAACCGCAGGCACGAAGCTGGCCAGCAAATAAGGCGCAGCAAGCCCCACGCCCATCACCATAAAAATGCTCAACGCTTGCCATGCGGGCAAGGTCATGGCCAGTCCCAATGACGCGCCCATGAAGGGCGCGGTGCAGGGCGACGCCACGGCCACGGCCAGCACGCCCGAGAGGGCGGCGTCCATGACGGGGTGTTTGTATTGAAAGCTGGTCACGCGCGACGGCAAGATGTGTCCGAATTCAAACAAGCCAAATAAGTTCAGCGCAATGAGTGTGAAGAAAGCGGCCAGCACGCTCACCACGGCGGGCGATTGCAACTGAAAGCCCCAGCCTAGCTGCTCGCCTGCTGCACGCAGGGCCAACACGCCAGCGCCCAAGGCCAAGAAACTCAACACCACACCTGCGGTGTAGGCCATGCCCGCCACGCGATGTGCACGGTGAGCGCGGCTGTGTTGCGCAAAGCCCAGCAGTTTGATGGCCAGCACAGGCAACACGCAAGGCATGAGGTTGAGGATGAGGCCACCCACAAATGCGCCTAGCAGTGCCAAGACAAAACCCACGGTACCTTCGTCGTTCACCACGGGTGCAACAGCAGGCGTGGTGAGCACGGGTAACTCAGACACAGCAGGCCAGGCTTGTGTGACAGGTGCCGAAATCTCGAAGCCTTGCCGCGCAGCGCCTGCGCCTGTGGTGAGTAAAAAGCCCACGTGTTTGGGGTCGTTCAAACGCAAATTGCTGAGGGGAAGCTGCACGGTCCACACATCGCCTTGCCAAGACTGGCTGGCATGTGTGTGTTGTTCTGTGGCGGACTCCACCAGTTCTGGCGTGTTTGGAAACACGCTCAAAATTTGCCCGTGCAGCGAGGCGGGCAGGCCACTGACTTGCAGCACCAAACGCTGTGCGTCAAAACTTGTGCTGACTTTGGCGTTGGGTAGAGATTGAGGTTGCTGCGCTTGCAGCGCGTCGAACGCCGCAGCTTGGGGCGCGTAGCTGCTGTTGACGGGAATGCGCAGCGCAAAGTCCCCCTCTTGTGGAATGCATTCGAGTCGGCAAACCAGCCAGTTGGCATGCACTTGCAGGTCTAGCGTTTGCGACGCGTTGGGCTTGAACGCGTGGGTGACGGTCAGAGGCACAGCCAGCAGCACGGTTTTCTCAAAGCCGTAGTTGGTGAGGTTGCCTGCCTTGAGTTTCTGCGGCAGTGGCCATTGCACCTCACCCGCTGTGATGCCTGCCGGAAGGTTGAGTTCAATTTGCGTGGGCAGGCCCGAGTCGCCAGGGTTGCGCCAGTAGGTGTGCCACTCGGGTTGATGTGTGAGTTGCAAGCCCACCCATACCGGTTGACCCGCTTGCACGCCTTGTGGTGCGTGCGCTACCAACTCAGCACGCAATTGCGGTGTGCTGACCACAGCGGTGGGCACACCTTGCGCCCATGACGAGCCGAGCAGGCCAACGGCCCATAAAACACGTGAAATGAGTTTGAACATGCGCCAGATGTTACCTAGCCGCAGCCGCACGCGTGTAGCAGGCCAAGGGGAGGGAAAGTAAGATGGCGTTTATGACTGCGAACACCAGCACACACACCGCCCAAGCTTTGGCCTCGCACCGTTGGGCCGAGCTCAACACGCGTGACTTTGCCGCGCTTGACCCTGTACGCACCGTGGCCGTGTTGCCCCTTGGGGCCACCGAACAGCACGGGCCGCACCTGCCGTTGTCGGTGGACACCGTGCTGGTGGATGGCGTGGTCAATGCCGCGCTGGGGCACTTGGCGGCAACCGATCCCGTGTTGGTGTTGCCCACGCAAACTGTGGGTTTGAGCACGGAGCACACGGCGTTTGCAGGGACCTTGCATTTGTCGCCCCAAACGCTGATTCAGCTCTGGTGCGACATGGGTGCATCGGTGGCGCGTGCGGGGGTGAAGAAGCTGCTGATGTTCAACGCCCACGGCGGTAATGTGGGCCTGATGGATGTGGTGGCACGCGAGCTTCGCGCGCAACACGGCTTGATTGTTTACAGCAGCAGTTGGTACAACCTGCCGCTGGATGCTGGCGTGATGGGGCAGTTCTCGGCAGATGAACACCGCTTTGGCATCCACGCTGGCGATATGGAAACCTCAATGATGCTGGCGCTGTCGCCAGCCAGCGTGAACATGGCCGAGGCGAAAAACTTTGCCTCCACCTCACAAGACCGCGCCAAGCACTACGCGGTGTTGGGCAACGGCAAAAGTGCCAAGCTCGGATGGCACATGCAGGACTACAACCCACAGGGCGCGGCAGGCAATGCTGCTGCAGCCACAGCCGCTAAGGGCGAGGCGCTGGTGCACAGCGCGGGCGAGCAACTGGCGTTGTTGCTCAAAGAGTTGGTGGCGCTGCCGCTGACTACCGTTCGCGTGTGAGGCTAGATGCACCTTAAGCGAACGTCACCCAGTCTTTGTGGCTGGGTGTTTCCAAGTGCGGCAAGCTGTTGAAACTCAGCAGGCTGTGTCGCTTTGGGCTAAAGCTCAACTCCGTCACGGCTGTGTTACGCAGCCGCATGTTCAGCTCAATGCTGGTTTCTGGGCTGGTGCGCAGCACATGTGCCACGGCGGTGGCGATCGGCCCGCCGCTGGATACCAGCAAAACATTTCCTGCGTGCTGCTGGCGAATGTGGTCCAAGGCTGATGTAACCCCTTTGGCAAACTCAGCGTAGCTGGGCATACCCTGCGGGCTGATCACGCCAGCCATCCATTGTGTGAGGCCATCGCGCAGTAAGCGGAAATGTTGTTTGTAGCCTTCAGGCGTGGTGGGTTTGACCAACTCGCCCGGCTGAATGGCGCGAATGATGGCGTCAGCATCGTATTCATTCAGGCCAGGCCACACCGCGGCTTCATGCTGCGTGCCCATCCCCGCTTGAATGCCCGCCAAGGTTTGCGCATGGCGCTTGAGGGCGCCTGTGATGACTGCTTCAAAGGTGATGCCCTGTGCGCGCCAGTGTTCGCCTAGGCGTTGGCTTTGCTGTTGTCCCAAGGGGCTGAGCTGGTCGTAGTCGGCGGCGCCTAGAGAGGCTTGCCCGTGTCGCACTAAGTAAAGGTGTCCCATGGCTGTGAGGTGTATCGTTTGTGTTCATTCTGAGGATGAGGCGCCAGAGTTGCAGTCGCGGCTGAGACCCTCAGTCACGTGCGCGGCACTGCTTAAGCCGCTTGTAGTGCGGCAGAGCGAACCATCCAAACCACGGTGCCCAAAAGCGCCAAGGCCATGAACCGGTTAAACCATTGCAGCCGTTGGGCGGTGTCGTTGGGGCCGCGCAGCCAGTGGCGCAAGCTGGCGCCTATCCATGCATAGGTCAGGTTGCTGGTGAGACCAAAGAACATGAAGATGGGCAAGGTTTCCAGCAGTCGTGCCACAGTGTCTTCGTGGCCAATGACCCAACCACTCACCACAGACAGTGCTAAGAACCATGCCTTGATGTTGATGAACTGCAGCATCACGCCTTGTTTGAAGCCCACAACAGGCCCGAGTGCGGCTTCGCTCAATCGTTGTGTGCTTGCAAGTTTCCAAGCCAGCCACAGCAAGTACAGCACGCCCGCAGCCAACAAACCCCAACGCAGTGGGGGATAGCTCAAGACCATCACGCCTAAGCCGGCTGCATTGAGGACGAGCAACACGCCCCAACCCGCAGGCACGGCGCACACAAAAGGCAGTGCACGGCGCATGCCGTGGTTGGCTGCGAGGGTGGCGGACAAGGCCGTGTTCGGACCCGGTGTGAATGTGCCCACGGTGGCGAGGGCAATCAGGGCCAATAGTTCTTCGCTGCTCATGCAGGCGAGGATAGTTGCTCCCAGCGTTCAAGCGCTGTCATCAGTGCGTCTTCAATTTCAGTATCGCGCTTGTGTAGTTGCGCAATCTTGGCGGGGTCGCTGGCGTATAGGCCACTGTCGTTCAGGGCGGCTTGCGTTTCCTTTTGCTCGGCTTCGAGGGATGCAATCAGCTCTGGCAGGGCTTCGAGTTCGCGTTGTTCTTTGTAGCTGAGCTTGCGTGTCTTAGCGGTGGGCTGTGCTGCTGCTGCTTTAGGCGGTTCGGCTGCTGTGCTTTTCGCTACAGGTGCTGCTGCTTTTGCTTGTGGGGCAAGGCTGCGGGCGCGTTCTGATTGGATGAGCCAGTCTTGCACGCCACCTTCGTATTCGCGCCAGAAGCCGGGCTTGTTGTCGGTGCCTTCAAACACCAAGGTGCTGGTGGCCACGTTGTCGAGGAAAGTGCGGTCATGGCTGACGATGAAGACAGTGCCGTCGTAGTTTTGCAGCAGCTCTTCTAACAACTCAAGCGTGTCGATGTCTAAGTCGTTGGTGGGTTCGTCCAGCACCAACACGTTGGCAGGGCGGGCAAACAAACGGGCTAGCAATAAGCGGTTGCGCTCGCCGCCAGACAGTGAGCGCACGGGCGATGTGGCGCGTGCAGGCGAGAACAAGAAGTCGTCCAAGTAGCTTTTGACGTGCTTGCGCTGTGTGCCAATTTCAATCCATTCGCTGCCGGGGCTGATGAAGTCTTCGAGTGAGGCATCCATGTCCAGCGCGTTGCGCATTTGGTCAAAGTAGGCCACTTGCAAATTAGCGCCTTGGCGAATCTTGCCGCTGTCGGCTTCCAGCTCGCCCAGAATCATTTTTAATAAAGTGGATTTGCCCACGCCGTTGGGGCCAATCAAGCCAATCTTGTCACCACGTAAGAAGGTGGCTGAGAAATTCTTGGTAATGACTTTGCCGCCAAAGGCTTTGTTCACTTCTGTGAGTTCGGCCACGATTTTCCCCGTGGGTGCGCCACTGGCTACGTCCAACTTGACGCGGCCCACCGCCTCGCGACGCGCTTCGCGTTGCTTGCGCAGGGCTTCTAAACGTGCGATACGACTTTGGCTGCGTGTGCGTCGGGCTTCCACGCCTTTGCGAATCCAGACTTCTTCGCCTGCCAATAGCTTGTCGGCTTTGGCGTTGATGACGGCTTCTTGCGCGAGCTGTTCTTCCTTTTGTGATTGGTATTGGGAGAAATTGCCGGGGTAGGTCATCAAGTGGCCGCGATCCAATTCCACAATGCGTGTGGCCACTTTATCTAAGAACGAACGGTCATGGGTGATGGTGATGATGCTGCCCTTGAAGTCAATCAAGAGTTGCTCCAGCCATTCAATGCTGTCGAGGTCTAAGTGGTTGGTGGGCTCGTCAAGCAAGAGCACATCAGGCGATGTCACCAGCGCTTGCGCCAGGGCCACGCGTTTGAGTGTGCCGCCAGAGAGCGCATTGATACGCGCGTCAGGGTCTAGGTGCAAGCGATGCAATGTTTCTTGTACACGCTGTTCCCAGTTCCAGCCGTCAAACATTTCAATCTCGTTTTGCATGGCTGTGAGGTCGCCTTCGCCTGCAGAGTACTGTTCGATTAAATGAATGACGCGTGCAAGACCTGCACTGACGGATTCAAATACAGAAGCATTGCTGTCGAGCTGCGGCTCTTGTGCCACATAGGTCACGCGCAAGCCTTGTTGAACGCGTAGGTCGCCATCGTCAGGCTTTTCAAGCCCTCCCAAGATGCGTAACAAAGAGGATTTGCCTGCGCCATTGCGACCAATCAGGCCAACGCGCTCAGCGGTTTCAAGAGAAAACTCTGCGTGGTCCAGCAGAGCGACGTGCCCAAATGCGAGTTGGGCGTTCTGTAAAGTAATCAAAGACATGCCGCATTATCAAGTGCGCACTTGGGAGGCCCTCCATCTAAGTAGGGAGCAGTCCCTTGTAGACAGGGTGAAACAAAGGCATTGCGAAGTTTTTTGAAAATAGTTGCGCGAAGCTGAAAAGTAGTGCTATACTGACAGGCTCCGCTGATGAGGACTGTTAAGGGTTAACCCGAAACGTGATTGGTGGAGGTGGTGGAAAAGATTTTTTAAAATTTCTTCGAAATGTTTAAAAATCCGATGTATACTGCAAGGCTTCGCTGATCGCAGCGTGGTTGCTCAAGTGGTTGAGCGGTTCATTAAAAACATACAGCCGATAAGCGTGGGCGTTTGATGGTGATTGCCAAGTTCTTTAGGAACTTAGCTTTAA
>Ga0228700_1000594_pt1 | contig 31199 bp, 47 predicted proteins | sample McNCre317_Aug_MG_FD_178019 | JGI IMG/M metagenome (GOLD analysis project Ga0228700, IMG submission 178019) | Freshwater microbial communities from McNutts Creek, Athens, Georgia, United States - 3-17_Aug_MG | ecosystem: Environmental > Aquatic > Freshwater > Creek | place: USA: Georgia...
ACTCTATGCAGTCTGGTGTGCTCGACAAGTGCAGCACTTGATGACAGACAAGCGGAGTCTGGACGCACTTGACGTTGCAGAGAGGTTTGCAAATGGATTAGCGAGTGAGGAAGAATTAAAGATTGCGAGAGGCGATGCGTGGGCTGCTTCGAGTGAAACTTCAAGTGTTATGGCCCAGGCTGCTGCATGGTCTGCTGCATGGGCCACCTCTAGGAAGCATAAGGTTGCCGAGGTTACTGCCTGGGCTGCTGCAAGGACGGCTGCGATGAACGCTGCATATGCTGCACTGGGTACTGCGTTGGAGGCAGCGTATGCTGCTGCGTGGTCTGAACGAGCCGCTGCGTTGGATGCTGCTACGGAGGCTACTACAAAGGCTGCGAGGGCCGTATGGGCTGCTGCACAAGTTGCCGCCAAAGAAGCCCAAGCTAAGAAACTAATCGAAATTTGCGAGGGCTAACATGTACACAACCCTAAACAAAATCCGCACCCATGCGCCATGCGCCGACGGATGGAAAAAGCTGATTAAACACCTCGGAAAAACTGAGGCAGATGATGAGCCATTGGGCATCAAAACAATTCTCGAATCGAATAGCCTTGAGGATGCTATCTGGTGCCTACGAGCAGTGGAAGGTAAGGACAAAGAAATCCGGCTATTTGCAGTCTGGTGCGCTCGACAAGTGCAACACTTAATAGCCGACCAGAGAAGCCGGGACACACTTGACGTTGCGGAACGCTTTGCAAATGGATTGGCGAGCGAAGAAGAATTGAACGATGCTGCGAGTGCCGCTGCGAGGGCTGCTGCGTGGGCCGCTGCTGGGGATGCTGCGTATGCTGCGAGGGCTGCTGCGTATGCTGCTGCTGGGGATGCTGCGTATGCTGCGTATGCTGCTGCTGGGGATGCTGCGTACGCTGCGTGGGCTACGCGGGATGCTGCTAAAGAAGCCCAATCTAAGAAACTAATTGAAATCTGCGAGGACTGAAATGAACATTGAAACCATAAAAGCCAAACAAGCCGAACTTGAAAAGCTCATTGAGCAATTCCAAGCGCAGACGACCGTCATCGAAATCAAAGAACGCACAATCAAGCTGCATCCTGGCGAACACTATGCTGGAGCAGTCCTTGATGCCGAGGGCAATCACATGCACGACTTGATTCTGTTGCCCCAGCGTCACGGCGAGCGCGTCAATTGGAAGGCTGCACTGGAGTGGGCCGAAGAAGTCGGTGGTGCACTGCCAACCCGCCAGGAGCAAGCCTTGATCTTCGCAAACTGCAAGCCGCACCTAGAAGGCGTTTACCACTGGTCCTGCGAGGAATATGAGGGAAACGCCTCTTCCGCCTGGGGTTGCAACTTCAGCCACGGCCGCCAGGACGACGGCCACGAACTCACCGAGCTTTCGGCTGTTGCCGTGCGTAGAGTTTAAGGAGAATGAAATGAACATCGACAACATTATGAAGTTAGTCGCTGACAACTTCCAAGCTACCACATACAGCGCGGCAGAAAAACTCCGAACCGCCATCGAGCAAGCGCTGACGCCGGGGGAGCCGGATGTTGCTGGTGCCATCGAAAATGGCCGCGTCTACGCAGACAAACTTGAGGCGGACTACAACTTTGAGTGCGAAGCTGGCCCCCTGCGAATGTGCAGTGATTGGGTAGAGTTTCGGCGCTGCTTTGAATGGCTGTGCGAAAACATCACCGCACCACAGCCGCAGCCCAAACAGGAGCCGGAGGCCCACGGAGCAACTCATCGTCAGCCAATAACTGGAGGACTGTATAAGCAGATAGGTGGCGTCTGGCACGTCTGGTCACGTATTGCAGACGAGCCTAAGAGCTGGATTAAATCACCTGGCACACACGCAAGTGGCTTGGAGAAGATTGACACTGCACCTCAACACCCCAGATACGCAGGAGTTACCGTATGGCTTGGCGATAAGACAGTCACACAAGTCGTTAGCGAGCAGCAAATAAAGTATGAACTAGGCGACACCCTCAAGTACGCTGCTCAGAAGTGCCTTGATCTGCTGACCATTCACAAAGGAAACTGAAAATGAAAGCAACGCAATCACCACCTGTATTCCGACCCATCACAATCGTATTGGAGAGTGAAGATGAAAGGGATAAACTGTTTCACGTTCTCAAGTGCGCTCTAAAGTCGCAAGATCATCTAGCCGCAACAAGGGCTAAAGAGTTTTTAGACCTGCTTAACGAAGCGGAGAACCAGAATGATTGAAAAATTAAAGACTGTGCTGGAGGCTTTGTATAAATCCAAGTACACCGAGCCAACCTGGGCAGAGATAGATCAGTCCATCACCGACCTTCACTCTGTAATCGCAGAGATGGAAGCAGCAGAGCCTGTGGCATGGCGTGTTTGGACAGGCAAACGCCCGGAATCTGACGACCTTGAATACACATACTCAGAGGATGGGGACGGTGAGCCGCTTTACACTTGCCCACAGCCAAAGGCCGAGCCAGCACCCTGCAACATTGCTCCCGATGGCGTGGATGGCTACACCTTTAACCTCAACGTGCGCTCTGCACCCACCCTTGAAGAGGGTGATATTAAAATGACACAATTACCAACACCCCTCTACTTTATAGAAACAGCTGCCGATTCTAGTATTAGTTATATTCCATACTACACAGCAAAGCAAATGTTGCAGTTTAGGGTCGATGCTTTAACAGAAGCCCTGAACTGCTATTCACCTGATGACACTGCTCAAGATTGGGCGGATAAGATTCAAACATTGAGGGAAACCAAATGACCAAGTTACTTAAACTCGTAGCCCTACTTATTCTACCATTCCCTGTGACATACCTAGTTTTCGGGTTCATCTTCTGGAATTGGGACATACAAAGTTGGGGTGTAGGTACAAGGGCCACCTATGTTTGGATTTCGTCTATATTTTCGGCCATCATGGGTCAGGCGGTTGTGGATATATGACCAACACTATCGACGTAACAGAAGACACAGCCGAACCCGCAAAGACGACACTAATCCCGGAGGCCAAGGCGAGCGGGTACCTTGGGTTCTACCGATCGAATAGCGCAGGGTTTTGGTGCTTAATTTCGGTCATTGACCCTGTAGGGGTGCCAAGAGACCTGTTCCGCACTCCCTACCCATTGGCAGAGACAAGGGAGAGGCTGATTGAAGAAGCCAAGAAATACCTGCCTAATGGTGGGGAACTGAAAATTGTAAGGATTCAATTATGACCGACCGTGAACTACTTGAGATGGCCGCTAAAGCTGCGGGGATTGAGATTACATGGGCGCTGATGGGCGATACCTACGCTGCATGGCTACCAAATGAACTTTTGTGGAGTCCTCTCAATGACGATGGTGACGCATTGCGACTGGCGGTGCTTCTACGGTTTTGGGTAAAAGATTTTGCTCCATGTGAGGGTTTTAATGGAGAACAACCATTCGGTATGATTGAAATCTGGCGTGAAACAGATGATGACCCCATTTACGTCGAGTGGTACAAACCAGGCGAAGACCGTATCACAGTAACCCGCCGTGCAATCGTCCTCGCCGCCGCCGAAACCGGAAAGAACTTAAAATGAACTTCAAAACACAAACTCTAATCGCAGGCGTAGTCATTACGCTGACTCTAACTTTTGCTACAATACGGACTGTGACACAGTACCTAATCTACGATGCTGTGAACAAGGGTGCAGACCCAACTAAACTTGCGGTACTTGCCTGTCGAGGCAGTGTCGGAGAAGCTAAGTAATTTTTAACCAAGGAGAAACTAAATGAAACTGACCAAAGAAATTATGAAGAAACAAGGGTGGCCAGTAGGAGCGAAGAAATGACCTGCTGCAACCAAAACTGCAACCAAGGGCGAACCTGCCCAGAGGGGAACGTGATGAAAAATACTACAGTCGATCTTTTGTCCTACGCTGCTGCAATTGTATGGATTGTAGTGGGTGTGTTTGTCTATATTGAATACATGTACGGAGTGTAAATGCCAGACTGTCGAACTTGTGCTCACTACGTTGCTAAGGCGTGGCCCGGAGAGTGCTACTGCATTGTCACTTGCACTGACGGCTCACAATATCGTGCTACTGTACCTATAAGGCTATACAAATGAAATACATTAAAGAACAGACAGACAAAGACAAACTTGCTTTCATGCGAACGAGAGCTAGAGGCATAAAGGTTTCACCCTACGGTCACGCAACCCTGCAAGATGAAATAAAGACCCTACAGAAAGAGTTACACCTTGTTGTAGGTCAGCGTGATTCGGCTATCGAAAATTCTGCTGCATGGCAAAAGCAGGCTGAAAGACTCCGGCATGAACAAGAGGCCAAGGACTTCATAGCCCGAAGCATACCCGCCACCCCAACCGTCAACGCCAGTCGGACGGTGGCCGTCAACAAGTCCACACCTTGGCTCCGGGTGGGGCCAGACACGCCGCAAAACGTGAAGCTGCTGCTGATTGACGAAAGGGCAGGCGTGGCAACAACAGGCATCTACTCCAAGGAAGGCCCCTGGACGCACTGGCAAGGTCTGCCGTACTTTGAGGACGGCGTGTGATTATTCACCCGCCAACGCCACTCGAAAGGGCAATCGTTGACCAGAAGATTGCCATTCTGCTGCTGCAAGAGGGCGAAGCCTGCGCAGAGTTTCTGGTCGGCCTCGCAGGCACCATGCAACTTGTGCATGAGGCTTGTAGAGGGGCCAAGCGTTCCTCACAAGGGCTGAAAGAGTGCCTGAATGTCTGCCTTGCCCAAGTGCTGCGAAACAGTTTCCAACTTGAGTCGATACCGAAAATCCTTGAAGGACTTGAACTATGCCTGAAAATAGCACCAACCTTACAGAAGGGGGCCATAGCCCAAGCATGGCAAAGAATGAAATGAGGACGCACTCACCATGTATTGCAATTTGTGATACTCTTTATAGAGATATTTGTTCTGGTTGTGGAAGAACAGTTAAGGAGGTGTATGAGTGGATACAGATGACAGATGAAGAAAAAGAGGCTGTATGGGTGCGGATTGAAGCACAAGCATCGGCCTATAGGTACACTACATATAAGGAGAGGGCGAATGGAAGATAATTCCCAAGACATAGGCTCTTGGTTTATGGAGATGCGAGACCTGCTCAACCGGATGCCCTTGCAGACAGAGGCTGTCCCGGCCAAGAGCAAGATCGTTGAATCAAAGTTACGGGCCTTGCTGCGAAAGGCCGAGGACGGGATGACAACGGCTGAACTGGCCAAGGTTACCAAGCTCAAGCCCCAGGACATTACAGCAAGGCTCAGACGCCTGCCTGACGCCTACGTTGACCGATGGGTTGCCGCAGACGGCAACGGCGGCCGACCTGCTGCTGTCTGGTGCGTCGTTATACCACCACCCGATTGCCCACCACCTGACAAAGGACGATGAAATGACAAAACCACCCATCTACAATTCCGAGGACTTCTCTGCTGAAACCTACATAGGTGACTGTCACTTGCGAGTGACGGCCAACTACCGGGCAATCCTTGACTCCGACGAAGACGGCTGGAGCATTGAAGTAAAACTGCTCTCAGTAATGACGACAGATTCTGATAACATCATCACCATTCTGTCAGAAGAAGTCCTGGACGACCTCGTTTCCGAGGGCGAGCAACTGTTTCAGGATAAACTTGAAACTGAAGATGAAATCGAAGAGTTGAAGAGTCACCGATGAAAGTTGAAATTTTTGGTCCCTACCCGTATGAGTTTGAGCACTTGTCTGCTCTGCTTCAACTCATACCACCCGAGGCCAAGCATGTCATCATTCAAGCACCCTATCGACGAGACCCTTATCTGAAAGCCTGCCAGCGCCCAAACACCCTTGAGTACGTGGCAAGCATAGATAATTCAAAATTTATTTTCTACTCACACCACCCAACTCAGGGAGTTGTGATAAAATCCCCAACTTGAGCATACGCTCAAACCTGTTTTTAACCACCACGAAAGAAGACACCATGTCCATTACTCTGCACAATGACCTCCCCCTGCCCAAGCGCGGTTCTGCTCGCACTGCCAAGTACCCGTTCGATTCGCTGACCCAACCCGGCCAGTGCTTCATCGAAAATGACGTTCTGGTTGTGTCCAAAGCCGTTGGCCGCCTGACTGCTGCTGCTGGCAACTATCGCCGCAAGATGGGCGCAGACGCTCCCAAGTTCTCTATCCGTGTGACGCAAGTTGACGGCAAGGACGCTGTGGGCGTGTGGCGCGTCTAAGCTGAACAGGCGTCCACAATCAACCGGGCTTAGGCCCGGTTTTCTTTTACCTGAACCATGCAATTACTACTTGACGTTGATCGAAAGACGATCACAATACCTACCCCAGACGTGAGCATCCAAGTGCTCCAGCAAGTGATTGAGCAAAACCTGCAACACGGCGTCCGATGGAACATCATGTACATGAACACCTGTATAGGGCACATGCGCTTTGCTCCTATAACTAAGGAGCACGCAATCATCATCGACATTTCTACCAAAGAGGCTTCCAATGAAGTATCAACCCCCGGCGACGGACTATCAGGGACTTGAGTTAAAGCCCTACGATGGCCGCCCACGCTGTAATGAATCCTTGGCCTGCCCAAGTCGAATTGGCCCCTATCTCTACTACAGAGATGGCCGCGTAGTTTTTGCACCTATTGAACCTCAGTAATCTTTAAGGAACCCTATGTTCAAGCCCAATCTCGCAACCGAGCCAGAAGGCCCCGTTTCTTTCCCCAAACTCGCCAGTGTCAAGTTGGACGGCATCCGTGTCGTCACCAAGTTCGGAGGGGCACTGACTCGCTCCCTGAAGCCTGTGCCCAACCTCTACCTGCGAGAGAAGTTGGCCCCCTACCAAAACCTCGATGGCGAAGTCATTGTCGGCCCCGAGAACGCACCAGACGTTTACCGCCGCACCAACAGTGCCGTCATGTCCATCGAGGGCACGTTCGACTTCAAGTTCTACGTCTTTGACGACCTGCACAACCCGGTGGCACCCCTATCCCGCCGACTTGACGACTTGCGAAACCGACCCCTGCCACCCTTCATCCGGGTTCTGGAGCAGACCACGGTGAACGACCAAGCCCACCTTGACAACCTGTATGCCCACTTCCTTGACCGAGGCTACGAAGGGGCTATCCTGCGCAATCCGCAGTCCATCTACAAGTACGGCAGGTCAACAGCGAAAAGCCAAGACATGCTCAAGCTCAAGCCGTTCACAGACTCCGAGGCTATCGTGCTGTCCACTTACGAAGCTATGGAGAACCAGAACGAAGCCTTCACCAATGAACTTGGGCAGACCGAACGCTCAACCCACCAAGAGAACCTTGTCGGTAAGGGCATGGTAGGTGGTTTCATTGTTAAAGACCTAAAATCTGGTGTAGAATTTAACTGCTCACCCGGAGCCTTGACCCACGATGAGCGACGAGAACTGTTCTTGTCCAAGAACGAAGGTAAAATCTTGAAGTATAGGTCTATGGCCTATGGTGTTAAAGAGAAACCACGCTTCCCTCGCTTCATAGGGTGGCGTTCTACTTTGGATATGTAATTATGGAAGACTGCTATCAGTGCCTAAGACCTTCGATACTCAGCCCACGCAGTCGTTGTGTAAATTGTGAGTACAGACGGGCAAAGGCAAACGAAGAGGAAAACGAGCAATTGCGAGAAGAACTTGAAGCACTCAAGGAAGAACTACAACAACTCAAATCAGAGGGCGTATGAAACTAGAATCCTGGCCAGACCCAAAGCGTAAGCACCATGAACCCTGCATAAGTTTCCCTGAAATGGTAGAACTTTCAGGGTTCTCAACTGCAACGCTACGGGCAAGATTGGTTCACTGGGGCGGCCCAAAGCCCACCCTCAAGCACATTAACTCGCCCGGCAGGGTCTGGTACAGGAAGTCAGAGTTTCTAGCTTGGCTTGAGAGCATTAAGGGTCGGACATGAAACGACCTATTCAAGCAGGAGACAAGTGCATCGTCGTCAACGGACTTGGCCAGAACAAAAGCCCAAACCTTGGGCTAACTGTGACGGTCAAGTCCCGAGAGGGCGAGCACTCAAGGTTCGGCGTTATCTGGCTCTGCGAAGGGCCAGGAATCAAGCAACTTACTGACGCCGGAACTTACCAGACGACAGGGTGGGCCGGGTTCCCTGCCGCATGGCTACAGAGAATCGAACCCGATGCAACTACTAAACTTAAGGAAGAATCCTATGAAACCAATATTTAACCCTACAACAGTTCAGAAAATAGTAAGCTATGACTATGCACGAGGTATTGAAAAGCATCGTGTTGTAGTTAGAACCCACGATAGCGGAACAAGTATTACTGTGTTTCTCTTAGGTTCAAAAGGTGAAAAGCACAGAGTCATATGGCAGGCAGACTGTCTAGGCATGGATGCTTTACCAGCAGAAAACTTTACCTCTGTTAATGAAAGAAGCCTATGAAGCAACTTGAACACCTATACAAGTGGTACTGGAGTCCAAAGCACCCCACCACCTACACCATAGCGCACCCCGAAGACGGCCGGCAATGCGGCCTGGGTACTCTCATCAAGAACGTGGAGGAATCCCGCCCGGCGTTCAACCTGACTTGGCTCAAGTTCAAGGACAAGTTGGGCACATGGGATGGTCATGGTCAAGCAGTGATGTACAACTTGCAGATACGCAAGTTGCTACTCCAACCCGCAGAGGGCGGCACCCTGGGTGAACTGTCCTGCCTCTTGTCTCAAGACGAATTCCTTGCCTACTGCAAAGCCAAGAATGTCAAGATCAACTTACAACCAGTTCGCTGATCTGGACTCAACCCTCGCCTTCTCCGAGAAGGCGGGGTTTAAGTTGGCAGACAAGCAAGTTCAGGCGATTGAAGAACTTGCCACTTACCAACGCAGCGCAAACTTCAGCGAAGTTGGGACGGGTAAAACCGTTATGTCCACTGCTGTGTCCTTGATGAACAGCCACGGCACAACCCTGGTGATTGTGCCGCCCATCATCATCACACAGTGGTGCCGTTGGCTACGTCGATTCACACCCGACGTAGTTGACTACCGGGGCACCCCGGCAACACGGAAAAAGTTAAAGCTCAAGGTTCGATTCGTCGTAATGAGCCACGCTATCTTCCGTATGGACTTTGAGCGAATCTACAAGGAACTTGCACAGGCAAACCTAGAGGTAATTGTAGATGAAGCGCATGCACTTAAGAGCACAGCTTCTGTACTCTACCGAAATGTAGCCAAACTATCCTTGGGCCACAACCTGCAATTTCTCACAGGAACACCTACAAGCAAGCCTGTAGATGCTTACGCCTACATCAAGCAGAAGACACCGAAAATCTACCGCAGCCTTGGGCACTTCGAGACGATACACGTTGCCGAGAGGGACTTCTTTGGCAAGGTCACACGTTGGCAGAATCTCAAGGGAGTGGCCGAAAGCCTAGCCCTGCAAACGGTCAAGTTCACCAAGGAAGACCTCTTTGGCCTTGACCTTGACCCGCAGTTCCCGGACTGCTCCTACGAACTTGACCCTGCACATGCCAAGTTGTACGAGAGGCTGCTCGAAGAACAGTTGCTGCTGCTCGGTGATGGAACCAAGATTGACGCCACGACAAGCACCCGCCTATTCCACGCTGCACAGCAAATCGTGTGCAATTGGGACCACTTCAGCGGCGAGTGCCACCGCAGTGCCATCTACGACATTATCGACCAGACCCTTGAAGAAATTGATGTGAACAACGTCAACAACTCCAAGATCATCATCTGGACCTACTACAAGTTGACGACAGGCAAAGTGCTCCAGTACCTGCTTGACAACGACTACAAGGCCGTGGCGGCCTACAGCGAGGCCAATAGCAACAAGTCCTTCGAGTTGTTCATGGAAGACCCCACAGTCCGGGTGCTTGTGGCCCAACCACAATCGGCCGGCGTAGGCCTGAACGCCCAGAGTGTCTGTAGCGAAATGCTCTTTGTAGAAACCCCCACCACACCCCTTCTGGCACGGCAGGCCATTGGCCGCGTCGTCCGTATGGGGCAGACAAGGAAGCCACGAATCAAGGTAGCAGTAGCCCAAAACACCATCCAGGTTCGGCTTCTCAACATGCTCATGTCGAACGACGACCTTGTTGCTCGTGTCGAAAATACACGAGACAGCATACGATCATGGCTGAAAGGCACATGAAATTGACAGAAGCGAGAGTAGAATTCGCGCTTCGTTTTTATGAAGACCACTATGCAAGACAACTTAGCCCTCGAACAGCAATACGCTGACACACTTTCCCAACGACTTGACCCCCTCACCACAGACCGTTGGCAAGCCTGCCGCAGCGTCCACCGCTTCGCAGCTTACCAAGACAAGCGGCTTGTCATCTTCAACCTTTTCTACGACGAACCCGAAACACTTGACGTGCTCACTTGCACTGACGTTGGGGCTTCACTGCAAGACGGCCTGCACACTATCTGGCAGCGCACAGACGGCAAGACTATCAAGGTCGGGCACACCCCGGTAGAAGTTCACGACGGGATTTTCCTGTGGCACACGTTCTTCAGCGGCGTATCCTACGTGCCCTACAGGGGCCGCTTCGGCATGAAGTTGCCACTTGGGTATCGAAGTTCCCACAACATTCACAAGCACCGCGTTGACGGTGTGCCCTACATTCTGGAACAGGCCGTCTTCGACACCGTATTTCCGGGAGTCTGAGCATGGCAAAACTCTACCGCTACTACCAGAAGGTAGGTGGCACAGAGGTGTGGCAGCCGATTCAGGCCGACCACCCGATGGATGCCATACGCCCGACGTTCACGACCATTCTGGCAGTCGATACGCTACTCCCTGAAAAGCCCACAAGGGAAGAACTCGACGCAGCCAAGTACAGCGGCCCACTCTACTTCGACCTTGACGCCGAAGACATTGAAGACAGCATTGCCGACGCCCGGACAACCATCCAGCGCCTGCAAGGCTATGGCGTTCAGGCTTCTGACGTTGAGATTTACCTGAGTGGCAAGAAGGGTCTGCACATCATCGTGCCAGAAGCAGTCTTCTCGCAGAAGACCTTGCTCATGCACCGCCTTTTCGATGCCTACAAGGAAATCGCGTACAAGTTGTCCACGCCAAGCACAGACTTGCGGGTCTACACTGGGCGCAAGGGCAGGATGCTGCGCACTTGCTACAACGTCCGTGAGAATGGTAACTACCGCGTTCCGATTTTGCTGGAAGAACTGGAAACCTTGGATGAGGAGAAGTACCAGATTCTGTGCAAGATGCCAAGGCACTTGCCGCCTGCCCGGCCAGAGTTTCGCTTCCAGTTCGGCCTGCTGTTTGACGAAGCAGTGCAAAAGGCCGGCACAACCAAGAAGCGGCGCAAGCCAAGGGTTGTCACTCCGGTGCAGTTGCAGCGTGACATGCCTGAAGTGCTCAAGTTGCTCAACGGCGAATCCGAAGCAGGCTTCAACTTGGTGGCCATTCAGCTTGCTCTCTACGCTCGGGAAGCCGGGTGGAACGAGGAAGAATTTATCAACCGTGCCCAAGGGTTGATAGCCAATCACCAAGGCAGCGGCCGCTATGGCACCCCGTCCAAGCGTGAGCGTGAACTGCGCAACATGCTGCTCTATGTCGAAGACAACTTCGCCTACGAGTACAACGGCGCCGCCTACGCCAAACTGCTTGCGCCAGATTCACCACAGGCCGGAGACCTTGAGAATGGGTCCTCGGCAGAGTCCGAGGATTACGGCGGCTCCAGCGGCATCTACACAAGTCCGGTAGGCTACTACACGAAGAACGAGGAAGGCATTGAAAACGTAGTGCTCAAGGGCACATTCAAAGACGTATCAACCTTGATCGACTCGTCTTCAGGTGCTATTGTTGCCGTGACTGCTCGACTGCATGGGCAGGACATGTCGATGGCTCCAGAGGATTTTCAGAGTTCGTCAGCAGTGCAACGTGCCGTGGCCAGAACAGGTGTTGCATTTACGGGAACAGACATTGTTGCCAGAAAGTTGTATGAAATGCTTGCAGAGGAATCAAAACGAAGCGGGAGCAATACGCTACTCGTTGACAAGGAAGGGCTGACATGGTTCAAGGCCACCCGCTCGGATGAAGACGAACTTCGCAAGGGGTTTTTGGTCTATGCAGACGAGCGAGGCGTGCGCCCAAGCACCCTGGTTACCGGCACCTATCCGTTGAAGTTCAATGGCTACCCAGACCCGACCGGAAAGTTCCACAGCGACTTGAGCCGATGCCCGCCCTTTGATGACTTCCTAGCCATCGAAGGAAACCGGGAAAAAGCAGAAGACGCTTTGTGGAACCTGTTTAGGTCGCAGCCGCCAGAGGTGCTGTCCAAGTTGCTTGGGTGGCAAGTGGCCTGCTTCTACCGCAGCGTGTTTCAGGCTTGCTACGGCAAGTTTCCATTGCTGCACGTTGTGGGCCAAGCGGGTTCGGGCAAGTCAGAGACGAACCTGTCTCTGCTACGCCTGCACTACTACCATGCCGACCCTGTGCAGATCAGCCCCACGTCCACCGTGTTCGCCATCCAGGCCTACATGATGGCGTCAGCCAGCATCCCGCTGTTCGTGGACGAGTACAAGCCCAATGACATGAGCTATGACAAGCATCATGCCATGAAGTTGATGCTGCGGGATGCCTACAACTGCCGCCCAGTCATGCGCGGTGGGGGTAAGCGAGGCGCAGACGGCTTTGCCAACGTGTCAGAGCAGACCTTGACCTCACCGGTTCTGTTCGTGGCCGAAGCAATTGAGTCGGAAACAGCCTTGCTTGAGCGTGTGATCTTGGCCACTTTCCGGCGTCTGCCCGGCCTGAAAGGTTCACAGCAGTTCAGCCACTTTCAGAAGTTTCAGCATAACCAAGAGGTGTTGAGCCACATCGGGGCTTACATATTGCAGACGATGCTGTCCAAACTTCAGAAAGACACGTTCATGGCCAAGTTCGATGCCATCTACGCCGCAGCGCGGAAGAAATACTGCTTGCAGCCTGGTGACATGGAAACACTATCGCAGGCAGAGATTCGGCGCAAGTCTCACGGACGCGAACGGATTGTGTACAACTACTCAGTGGCTGAGTTCGGACTAGGTGTATTCGGGTGGGTGTTGGGTGTTCACTTCGGGAACAAGTTTGACGCAGAACTCGCAGAAATGCGAAACGCTTGCTACAACCGAATGGGAGACCTTGTTCAAAACACAGTGCCAGAGTACATTCGAGTGCTGCAACACCTGGGCGATATGTCTCTCATATCCTCCGAGTCGCCAAGCCGAATCAACATGGGGTATGAGTACCAATTCAAGGACTTTGGGGGCAAGAAGGCCTTGGAAGTTGCAGTGCGGCCGGCGTACAACAAGTACCGGGCCTACTGCAAGGGCTTGGGTGTACGACCCCTATTCAACGGCGAAGACTCATTGGCACTTGCTCTGCGAGACTGCGGCCAATTTCTCGACATAGGTGGTGGGACTAAACACTTGCCAAGTAGTACAGTCAAGCTGGACTACGAAGCCTTGCTCGATATGGGCTGCACAATCTATGCAGAGAGATAAGTATAATTACTGTGGAGTAATACTCATGTATAGTTAGTACCACTCAAAGGCAGGATGAAAATTCTGCCTAAAAATAAAATTCACACACTGCCAGAAATGGCAGTATAATTCTCAAAATCCTGCGGTTCTTCGCAGGTTGACAGGCCGGAAAGAACGGCTAAAGCAAAAGGAACCTTAAATCATGGCCCTCGTAAAAGCAAACTCCACTTCTCCAGCATTTGAAACCGAAGCTGAAACTATGAACCAAGCTCAAACCGAAACTCCAAAGACCACCTCCGCACCCTCTGCTCCAGCAGCCAAGTCCACTGCCGTCGCCACCCAAGGCAGCCGCGCAGTAGCCGGATTCAACGGCATCGCAAATCCTATTACTGCATTGAAAGATGCTGTCCACGTCAGTTATGATAGCCTTACCTCTATCGTTGCATCCAACGGTAACTTCTTGGAACGTGAAACCAAGAAGTCTGTCGGTGATGAAATCGTGTTTGAGTTGCTGTCTTGGCAAGACAGCTTTGTGGTGCAGGCTGGTGATGACAAAGCTGAAAAGACCACAGTAAGGTACAGTGATGATGGTATTGTATGTTCGGACGGAACTCTGGTCAAGGACCACCTTGAAGAACTCCGCAACATGGGTTACGAGAAGGCCGCAGTCAAGGAACGAGCAGTAGTTGTAGGTAGTGTAATCTCTTGTGTTAAAGGCCCACAACTGGTAGACGACCTTGTTCAGTTCGACTTGTCCCCCAAGTCAAAGGGTAAGTTCAGCCGCTACCAATTGCTTGCTCTGAACGCATTGCGCCTGGGCAAGGCCACACCTGAGCAAGTGACTAAAGTTCGTGCCCGCACCGAGATAGCGCAGGCAGGTTCCAACGCTTACACGGTTGTAGTGTTTGAAGTAGCCCAGTAACCCGACTAGCTTATGAAAAGCCCAGAGTAATCTGGGCTTTTTAATGCACATGAACAACTACTTAATTCTCGATACTGAAACCGCTTCCCTATCTGGAGGCGTTTGCGAGATTGCATGGGTAACGATGGACGATGAACTAAACATCATCGACCAGCATGAAACCCTTGTAAACCCTGAGCGCCCTATAGAAGCTGGCGCTTTTGCCGTACACGGAATCTCAGATGATATGTGTGCAGGCAAACCTACCTTGGTTGAAGTAGCCAAGCTACTACCTGAAAACGGGTGGATGGTGGCCCACAACTGTAGCTTCGATACCCGTATGATTTCTAGTGCTTACACACCAGAAGCCACACTGTGCTCTCTAGCCCTAGCGAGAAAGTACGTCAAAGGCACAAGCAATCACAAACTGGCAACCCTGCAAAAAGAGTTGAACCTGCCTGACCGCAAGTCCCACTCGGCCCTTGGCGATATTCTGACGGTTCACGACCTGCTCAAGCATATTCTGCCCATGACAGGCGTAGGCCTTGAGACCCTGTTCAAGCGTTCCAGCGCCCCGAAAATGCTGCACCTCATGCCCTTTGGCAAGCACAAGGGCATGCGACTGCTCGAAGTGCCGAAGGACTACAGGGAATGGCTGCTCAAGCAAGAGAACCTTGACCCAGACCTGAAATACACACTGGAGAAAATGCAAAATGTTTAACGACGTAAAGAAGTTCAACGAAATGTATGGCTTCCCTGCACCGGAAGCCCCAACGATGCCCGACAACTTCCCACTGAAGCTACTTAACTTCACAAAGATTCTGCGGGATGAACTCAATGAGGGCTTCGACATTATTGATGCCTACAACACTGAGAATCCGCCAAATATAGAAACCTTGACGAACCTTGCTGATTGGCTTGGAGACATTATGGTCTACTGTGCTTCAGAAGGTGCCAAGTATGGACTGCCCATGCAGCAAGTGATTAGCATCATCATGCAGTCTAACTTCAGTAAGATGGGCGCAGACGGAAAGCCTATTAAAGACCAGTACGGGAAACTCCATAAAGGACCTAATTATTGGAAACCAGAACCAAAGATTAGAAATCTTCTGGAAGGGAAGGTCGATTAAATGAGTCCACTACTGATCGGCCTTACAGGCCCCGCAGGCGTAGGCAAGGATACCGTCGGTAGCTTCCTTGCCTTGCTCAACTACCGCCGATACGCCTTTGCCGGCCCGCTGAAAGAAGCCTTGGCTGCCGTAGGTATCCATGAACCAGCAGACAGGCTGCTCAAGGAAGAACTGCTCCCCGGACGTTCCTACTCGTTCCGCAAGGCAGCCCAAACCTTGGGCACGGAGTGGGCAAGAAACCTTGACCCGGACTTCTGGATGAACTTGGCAGCCGCAAACATTGACTTCAAGAAGTACACCGTCGTTACCGACGTGCGCTTTGAGAACGAGGCTACATTCATCCGGCAGCGGGGTGGTGAAATCTGGCACATCGAAGGGCGAAGCACCACAGTCAAGGCTGAAAATGCTTCCCATGTCTCAGAGAAGCCGGTTCTGCGCTACCCACAAGACAAGGTACTTGTCAATGACAAAGACCTGGTTTACCTGCGAAGCCTTGTCTTCACAACTTTGAGGTAGAATCCTCGCCCGCACTAACCGACCCGCCTAATCAGCGGGTCGCTTCTTTTGGAGGGCCTATGGCTCGGGTATTTGTAATTGCGTTCTGGATTTGGTTGTTCTATATTTTAACTAAGTAAAGGAATCTACTATGAAGATAGCGTTTGACATGTCATCTGTTATGTGGACTTGCCTCTCTGTCGGAAAAGACAAGGAAGGCCAAGAGGTAATCGGTGAAGATGGTAAACCGTACTGGGTAAACACCCAAGCCTACGGGTATGAGAACGTGGTCAACTACATTGTTGCCTCTCTCAAGAAATTCAACCTGACCCCCAAGGATGCAATCCTTGTGTTCGAGGGTCAGTCCAGCAAGGTCATGCGCGGCATGATCGACAAAGAGTACAAGGCGCAACGGGGCCGCCGCCCTAACGAAGCCTATGTCGAGTTCAACAACCTCAAGAACCAACTGCAAGAAGTCTTTGGCAAGTTGGGTGCTTTGGCCCTGACTCAAGACTACGTTGAGGGTGACGACATTCTTGGCTGGCTGGCACAGCACACCGAAGAAGACCTCGTGATTCGATCAGGCGATGGTGACTTGTCTGTACTCGCAGGGGTCAATACCTACGGTGCAACGGTGCATACAAGCATTGGTGACCGGGACCTGGACGAGAATCCTTTTGGGCCTTTCGAGAACCGCTGGATTGGCGTGTACAAAGCCCTTGTGGGTGATTCGTCTGACAACATCAAGGGTGTGCCCGGCTTCGGCCCGGCCGCCTTTGGCGAGTTCTACCGTACCTACCAGGACGCCGGCCTGGAAGAACTTGCCCGGATGGCAGAGACAGGCACCTTGGACGAATTGCATAGCGAGTGCGACAACAAGGCTGTCAAGAAAATTTTTGACAACTCCGCAGAATTCCTCCAGTCATGGAAGTTGGCCAAGATTCACGCAGAGTGGGTCAACACCCTGCAAAACCCCCTGCAATGGTCGCCCGGCCTGATTCGTGGGACGGTGGACGATGAGAGGTTGGCCAAGTGGGCAGGCAAGTCATACCTTGTGTCCGGCAGCAAGTGGGAGTCCTTCAAGTCGTGGGCCAAGCCTCTGATTGCCCAGTCCGACTTCGTGGCACTGGACATTGAGACTTCCACGCCTGACGAATCCGATGCGTGGGTCGAAGCCAATGGCGGTATCGTTGACGTTATCGGCTCCGAGTTGTCCGGTATGTCCCTCACCTTTGGGGATAACCTGCAATACACCGTTTACATTCCAGTCGATCATGTTGACACCGACTGCGTACCTCTTGACGACGTGGCTGACTTCGCCATGAACCTTGGCAAGCAATTGGTCATCCAGAACGTAGCGTTCGAGGGGCCTGTACTCTACAACGCTTGGGGCGAGCACTTCAAGAACAACGGCTATGAGGGCTACCTACCTGACTGGCTGGACACTAAACTGGAAGCCTCCTACGTCAATGAGAACGAGCCCTTGGGCTTGAAGAAGTTGGCCAAAATGTACTTCGGCTACGACCAAGTTGAGTACAACACAGTGACAACCCTGGAAGGCCCTGCTGGCACTTTGCAGGGTGGTCAGTTGTTGAGCACCATCGACAAGTGTGTCAAGGAAGCTGTAATCCGTGAGGTCACAGCAGTTGACGTAGAGATAGAGTCCCAGAAGTATGCCGTGGCAATGGTTGCATGGGAGCGAGATATGCTCTCACCGGACTGTGAGACTCCAAGGCCCGACGCCCCGGTTTTGGTCGAAGGGGCCACAATCGAAGTCGAGCCGGCAGTGTTCGAGACCCTTGAGCGCCGCCAGTACAAGATGCGGGAACTCTCGGCTGCACACGTCAAGTCTTACGCCTGTGACGACACCATCGTTACTGCTTCGCTGCACAACTTCTTCAAGTTGCACATGCAACTTGAGCACCACTGGAAGGTGTACTTGGACGTTGAAATCGACGCCTCCTACCTACATGCCCAGAGCTACGTTCATGGTGTAAAAGTTGATCTGGCTAAGTTGCATGAGTTGGCGTCTGAAGACGAGAAGACGAAGACAACCGCCGAAGCAGTGCTGCACAAGTACCTGATTGCAAACGGGTGGGACGGCACCGTTGCACCTAAGTATGAAACCTTGGATGCAGCGGCCATCAAGCAAGCGGCCCTGATCTGTGGTCAAGAACTCAAGACTGCGGTGCGAACACCGGCCAAACTGGCGGCCATGCTCGAAGACAAGCTGCTTGCCGAAATGGTCTTGGCTAACGACGCCGCAGGCGTGACTGCTTACGTCGGCCGCCGCTTCATCGCTGCGCCAGAGTTCAACGCAGGTAGCCCCAAGCAGATCACACGGCTGCTCTACGAAGTGATGGGCTTGCCCCTACGTATGTTCAACAATACACAGGGAACCAAGTCGAATGAGTCGATTCGCAATGCGATGGACGTTCCTCTGCTATGGGCGCAGTACCAGGCGATGCCTCAACCTGGGGGCGGTGCCCGGCTACCGAATCCGTCCACAGACACCACGGCAATTGCCTATGCCATGCTTGACGCCTCACAAGATCAAAAGGAAACCCTTGAAGCCTTGAAACTAATCAAGATGGTACAGACCAGACAAGGGCTGTACTATGAGACATACCCAAAACTTGTCCATTGGAAGACAGGTAGAATACACTCTACACATAATCAGTGTGGTACAAACACAAGGCGAGCCAGCAGTGCTGCACCTAATCTTCAACAGTTACCAAAGCACGCTAAGATTGAAGGTCAGGCAGCTAGGTTCCGGGAAGTAATCGTACCACATAAGCGAAAAGCTGTGATTGTGTCGATGGACTTCTCTTCACAAGAGATTCTGCTACTTGCCGAGTGGTCTAAAGACCCGGTGCTGTGTGACGTGTTTATAGGAGACAACCCTAAAGATATGCACTCAATTACAGGTCTTGGAATTTATAACCAGAAGTATGAGCCAATTACATACGAGCAGTTTGTAACTGCCAAGGATGATAAGTCTGATACTCTCTACGAGCCGGTTAAGAAGTGCCGGTCACTAGGTAAAGCTGTAAACTTCGGCAGCCAGTATCGCATTAAGCCAGGTAAGTTAAGCCGTATGTTAATGGTATCTAAAGCAGATGCAGCAGACATGTTGGCAGCTAAAGCAGAGGCTTTCCCTGTAGCTGAAGAGTGGGCAGAAAAAGAAATGGCAGCCATCTACGAAGATGGCAAGGTCAAGACGATGATGGGCGCAGTTCGCCACTTAGCCAAGATGATCGACCAAGCCTCCAGTGGGGACGAGGAAGGGCCACAACGCCAAGCCTTGTCATTCCGAATCCAAGGTTCTGCGTCTGAGATGACCAAGTTGGCAGAGGGCCGTATGTGGAAGGCCAGACTTGAGCAGACCTTTGACTGCGAAGTCATTGCACCTATTCACGATGAGTGTGTCTTCTCTGTGGCACTCTCTGACCTGGTTCCGTTCATGGTTGTAGCTCATACCTGCATGGTCGGCAATTATGCCAACATGACCTTGCCGATCAAGAGTAGCATCTCGTTCGGCCCTTCATTCGGTGAGCAGATTGAAATTGGTGACCAGCCTACGCCGGAAGCCATTGCTGAAGGGCTTTCCACAATGCAGGCACAGAAGGCAGTTTGATGTACAATCCCCGAGCCGGACACCTCTCTCTGGCTCGGAGTGGAATCCGAAAATAGAAGTTTGTAAACGCGATCAGCACTAGACCCGAGGCAACTTCAGCCTATTCCACCGGGACTTCTGCTGATCGCTTTTGCTTTTGGAGATGAATATGCCCACTAAAACACCCAACAAAGGAACCCAATGAAAATAGAAGCAAAAATCATTAAAGACTCCATCTCTGAGGCTGGAGACCGATTGACTACTTTAGAGTTGTGCTACCCACGCATAATTCATGGTGAAGTTATGACACATAGGGTTTTCTCTAGGAACGCTATGAGTTCACGAGCCATACCTATGAAAAAGGTATTGGCTGAAGTCTGGAATGACCCTTTCGTACCTATGCACTGGGGTAAGAACCAGCCCGGTATGCAGGCCAAGCAGGAACTGACAGGCATCAAGCGTTGGGTTGCTGAGGCCTTGTGGCGACAAGCCTCCAAGGCTGCCTGCATTTTCGCATGGGGCATGAACAAGGTTGGCCTCCACAAGCAGATCGGAAATCGAATTTTAGAGCCTTTCCAGTGGATGCGCGTCATTCTCACGGCAACCGAGTGGGATAACTTCTTTGAACTGCGTGACCACCCAGACGCTGAACCGCACTTCCAGGTTTTGGCCAAGGCAATCCGACAGGCAAGGGATGGCAGCAAACCCACCCTGCTCAGGCTTGGTGAGTGGCACTTGCCCTATGTTGCAGAAGGTGAGGGCAGGTGGCTGCCGTACATGACACCGGCAAAACTCAGCGCAGCACGTTGCGCCAGAGTCAGCTACTTGACGCATGATGGGCGCAAACCATCGAACAAGGAAGACCTTGACTTGTTCAAGAGACTGGCCGGAAGCCGCCCCTTGCACGCCAGCCCACTTGAGCACCAAGCCACACCGGGCACTGAAGACACCGGAAACTTCAGGGGCTGGACACAGTACCGGAAGCTGTGGGAGAAAGAAGTATGAGCACCACCAATCGCGGTAAGGTGGCTGAGGGCCAAGTCAAGAAGGCCTTGGCCACCATCACCCGGCAGGACTTCGCATGGAACCGCTTGCCGGACGCCCATGCAGGGTCAAGGCAGCCAACACTGGCTGACTTCTTGTTGATTAACAGGGGTCAGCCTATACTGCTCGAAGTGAAAGAAGTTGCCCATGACTATAGGCTTCCGGTCTACAACTTCAAACTAGAGAACCGAGCAAGGATGAGAATGTTTCAACTTGCAGGTGCTAAGTGTGTAGTTCTCATTTACCACTCAACCACTAAAGTTTGGAGGTACTTGACTTTGGACTACTTTGGAACTCAAGATACCGGCTCTTGGGACTTGCGAGAAATACCAGAACTTAAACTCAACGGAGTTTTACATTTATGCTTACAGTAATAAGTGATATACATATCGGTGCTATTCGTAGTGGCGGAACTACGCCAGCTTCTCAATGGGCGCTACGTAAAAACATTCTAAGTAAGTTCAAGGACCTGCTGCCACCTGAAGGCGACTTGCTGATTAACGGGGACCTTTTCGACTCAGCCAATATCCCGATTAGCGATGTATTAGCTACATACGAAATACTATCCGACTGGCTTCAAGCTCACCCTACGTCTAGGTTATACAACTCAGCCGGCAACCACGATTTACCCAAGACTTCTACAACGCTCTCTAGTTTTCAGTTCTTAGGTAAACTTCTAAGCAGAAGTTGCCCCAATTACCGACATATTGAGCAACCCACAATGACACCTTATGGCTACGTGATTCCCCACCTAGTCAACCAAGAGGTGTTCAACGAGGCCTTGGAAAACACACCGCCCTGCGACTTTATATTCCTGCATGCCAATTACGACAACTTCTTTGCACAGCAGTCAGACCAAAGCCTGAACGTCTCCAAGGAGCAGGCCCAGGCCTTGCCCTGCAAGAACGTGATCTTCGGCCATGAGCACCACGGCAGACGCTTGGGCAAGGTTCTGATTCCGGGCAACCAAGTTGCCAGTTCGGTTGCTGACTGGATTTCAGAAGGCGACAAGTATCACATCGTCATACGTGATGACCTCGTAACCTTCAACTTGACAGCAGCCCGCAACGACGAGTACATCGAACTTGACTGGCGCAACCTGACGGATACTGAACACAAGTTCATCCGAGTTGCAGGTAAGGCTTCACAGGAAGAAGCGCATGAAGTGGTCAATGCCCTGGCAGCCTACCGCCGCAAGTCAGAAGCCTTCGTCATCACCAATGCTGTGCAGATAGAAAGCGCAGACGGCTTGTCAACCGACTTCGAGGCTACACTTGAAGCTGCAAAAGGCTTTGACGTTATCAAGTGCTTATTAGAAACCTTAGACGCTGAAGAGCGTACTGTTGTAGAAAGTTTACTATGATTCAATACCTCAAACTCACTAATTTCAAACGCCACGAATCCCTAGAACTCAACTTCTCGGGTGGCCTGCAACTCATCCGGGCCGCGTCCGAGGCAGGCAAGTCGTCCATGCTGCAAGCCATTGCCTATGCCCTGTACGGGGCTAGGGCCTTGCCTATGTCACTGGCGGCCACTGTCACCTACGACAAGCCTGAGTCTTCCTTGCGCGTTCTGCTTCGATTCTCGTTTAATGGCTCGGAATTTGAAGTCGAACGGCACAAGGGCGGGGCTGAACTGCGGGGCGATGGCGTCACAGCTTCCGGCCAAGCCGAAGTCACAGCCTTTGTCGAACGCCTGTTCGGCTGCAATGCTGCCACTGCCACCTCGCTCATGTTCGCCAACCAAGGTGCTCTGCGCGGCGCCCTCGAAGGCGGCCCCGGAGCCGCCGTTTCGCTGATCGAAAAGTTGGCCGACGTAGACGCACTTGACCGCCTTGTCGAAAAGGCCCAAGAGAACCTACCATCCGGCAACACCAAGTTGCTTGAGGCCCGCATTGCCGAATTGGCCGACGTGAAGCGGCCGGTGGCTGACTTCTCTACACTTGAGGCTACCCTAGCCGACTCAGAAAGCATTGCCGAAGCAGCAGCCCTGCGCATGGCCGAACTGCAAGCAAGTCTTGCAGAAGTCGATGTTGCGGCCCTTGGAGCCGCCGTTACAGCCGCCAAAGTTGCAGAGCAGGCCTTGGCTACCTCCCACGCCACAATGAGCCGCCTGAAGCCCATTGCTGAAGCCACGAAGCCAACCCTGATTGACTTAAAGCCTCTCAAGCAGGCAGTGGAAGACGGCAAGGGTGCAGACGCTTTGCGCCGGCAGTACCAAGAGTTCCTGGGCACTGACCAATACGAGCACATGGCCGCCTCTTTTGAGGAAGTCTCAGAGAGCATCGACAAGATCAACAAACGTCTGGCCGAGATAAAGCCGCGCATCCGTGAACTGACGCGGGAGCAGGCACAGGCTGAAATGGCCATCATCAAGGGCAACCTCTGCGACTTCTGCGGCAAGTCCTTTGACGACGTGCCAGAAGTTCTGGCCAAGAACGAGAAGTGCCAAGTCATTGCAGCCGCCACGGCCTCCAGCATCAAAGCCTTGGAAGACGAAGAAGCCCAACTCCTTGACTCCTTGGGCGAGTGGAACCAGGTCGTGGATGCCGGAAACATTCTTGACCGGGTTATGTCTCGGCTGCCTGTTGAGGCTTTTGGCGGCTACCCCCGCAAGTACAAGTGGGTCGGCGGCAACATTCCAGAAGCCTCCAGTCTTGCCGATGCTCAAAAGGCCTTGACCTCTGCCGAGAAGAGCAACGTCACAGCGCAGAAGTTGGATGCAGAAATCGAGATGGCCAAGCGCACCCTGCAAGACTTGGACATGCCTGCCCTGGAAACCAAAGCACTGAAGGCCCGGCACATGGCAGACGCAGCAGAAGTTGTGCTCGCCAAGGTTCAGACATGGAACAGTCTGCTCACCGATGAAACGGCCATTGAGCGAAAGGCAATTGCTGCCGTTGCAAGCAACCGAAGCCTGCTTGCCGTTGCCCGTTCTGACTTCTCCATTGCCATGAAGTCCTACAGAGACTCCATAGATGCTTTGGACAAGGCCAAGGCCGACCTGTCCACCTACGTGCTGAACAACCGCGTCATCAAGAAGATTCGGGATGCCCGGCCTCTGGTAGCCAAGCAGTTGTGGGGCACAGTCCTCGGCACCGTGTCGCACTACTTCAGCCAAGTGCGCGGCACGCCGTCCTTGGTCACTCGTGAGGGTTCTGGCTTTCTCGTGGACGGCAAGCCTGTGGAGGGCTTGTCTGGCTCAACCCTGGATGCTCTGGGCTTGGCTATCCGCATTGCCCTGACAAGGACGTTCCTGTCCAACGTTCCGTGGTTGATTCTGGATGAGCCGGCCGCTGCCTGTGACGACAGCCGGGAAGCAGCCATGATGGGTGTGGTGTCTGGCTGCGGCTTCCCACAAGTCTTGATGGTCAGCCACAGCGAATTGGGTGAGGCTTACGCCTCAAATGTGGTAACGCTTTAATGCTCAACGTTACTGAATTTACCGCTTGGTATGGCCTCAAGGCCTTCCAAGTGGTCATTTGCGGTGATATGTCTATGGTTGTGGGGCCGGTAGAAGATGCCCCAAACCTGGACGATTACGACGACGGCGATGACTTCCTTGAAGCCCTCAGTCTTTGGGCTTTAAGGCCTGTCTAGCTGATTCGTAGGCAGCGTAGCACGAGAGCAGGTCTAGCCTTATCGTGTCTGCCCGTTCTGCTTCTCCAACCAAAGGTTCAGCCTCTGTACGAAGCTCGGCTCCGTGACTTCCTTCGGCAAAACCTTCAATTCGGGCAAATTTGGGGGCTGTACCACTGGAGGTTTGCGGGGTTGGTTGCTCGCGCAGCCGGTCACGAATACCAGAAGCAGCAACACGCACAGCTTTGACTTGTTCATCTCTCATCCTTTGGTTGTCATTCATGGCCGTTTGCAGACCTTGTTCGGTTTCCCTTGCCAAGGTCTGCAACGCGGCATATTCCTCAGCCTGCTTTGCGGCCTGCTTTGCCGCAGCCACAGCAGCCTTCTGCACTTCTATCGTCAGCCCGTCAGCTTCGTACTTAAACTTGCACGAAGTTGCCGCAGCGGCCGCCAACAAGGCAGCGAGTAGCCACTTAGGCACCAAGTCAAGTATTGCCAGCATTTTTGCTCTCCACATGCTTCTGCGCAACGTTGCCTGTTATGTAAGCTGCAACGGTAGCAATAATCACAGTCTGGTAAGTCGAGCCATTTGCGTCCAGCTTGCCGAGATACTGCAAGGCAGAAGTCACAATACCCGCCCCAAGTGTGAGCAAGAACCTGCGCCCGCCTGCTGTTTCAATGTACTTGTTTATCATCATGCTACCCTGTTAAGTTGCCACCCAAATTCAAAGTCTTCCTGATTAGGCGACTTCTCTGCTATTTCCATGTACCGTACCGACTGCTGTGCATTAAGCATTTTCAGCACCACTTCCTCACCCGCAGGTCCACGCTTGGCCAACAAGGCTTTCAAGGCTGCAATGGTCATGGCCCCAAGTGCTCCATCGACTTCCATATCGGGGTAAGTTGCTGACCCAAGGTTGAGTACGTTCAAGGCTCGTTGCAGAAACTTCGTTGCCGTGCTTGTGCCCATGTTGACGCCGGTGTCAAAGAGTTCCTCGGCAATCCTTGGTGAGATGGTGTTGATTTCATTGAAGCGAGGTTGCAGCCAATAGCGGGACAAGTAAATCCACTTAGCCTGATCGACCGTCATAGACTTCATGTCGCCCTCGTAACCAAAGGCCCGAGCAACTTGTTCAGTCACGCCAAAGTTCGTTGGCCCACCCTTGTCGTTGGGATGGTCGGTGTAGCCGCCCTCGCGTCCGATCAGGTCTTCGATGTACTTTTCGACACTCATTTCTGGTCCTTGTAGGGGCAAGCGGCGCACTGCTGCGGCCGCTGCCTCAAGACGTTCATCTCGTCATAGGTTTCGCCCTGCAACTTGCGCAGGGCAGCAAGGTCTTGGGCAAGGGTCTGGTTCTGCTCCATGATGAACTTGTTGTGTTCCTGTTGCAGACGACTCGCAGACGTGCTTGCTTCCATGTCAACTTTTCTATAGTTGACCCATAATGCAAAAATACCGGCAGCAGTGGCTAAACCACCAGCAACACCGGCTGAGCCATTCCCTGCAAGGAACTTGACTATATCAATCAGTTCCATACATGGTGACGGCGAAGAAGATTTATGTTGATTACAAAGGCGTATAAGTTACCGATTCCCATCGTAAATGCAGGGAAGTCGGCCGGCACCGGCGGGCCGTCAGCCAATGATAGCCATACCCAGAAAGTCCCTGCTACCCAGGCCAGTAAGCACCGAAGCACCTCTGCCGAGGGGTGCAGCACCAAACTCCAGAACTGCAAAAGGCCCAGAAGGGCCAGGCATGTAATCCAGAAGTGGGCACTATGGGCAGTATTCAGTACCGATGAATCAACAAGTTTCAAGCCCATCCCAAAAGACATAACAATCATAGCCCACGCAGAGGCTATTTCTACAGCCCTCGAATCCTGCGGAAGCATGTTTTTAATCATTTGGTTCTACCGAGTGCGTTAGTCAGAAAGGTAGCCATCACCGTCGTGTTGAACAGTGTCCACAAGTTGTTGACCCAAGTGGGGTCATCGGCACCACCACCAGTCAGGGTGCTGTACCAACTTGTCTGGGCAATAATCAGCATGATGGCAGCCATTGTGGACAGGGAAAAGACGATGCGGTCTTTAGAACGGCGGGCCTTGGTAAAGGCAGTGGATGCAATCAGGGCAACGGCAAAGGCCAAAGCCACTGGCACCAATTCAAAGAAAGTTTGCATGATGGTTGTGGGCGTTTGAGGACAACTGAATGATAGACAGACAAAAGAAAGCCGTCACGACTTGAGTGACGGCTTTTTTAGAAGTGGCAGAATTAAAGCGGTTTAGGTGCTTGCAGCCGTAGCATTTCCGACTCATAAGCCCTTTGGCAATGGTCTTTCTGGAATGGTCTGAAGATGAAATCTACCAAGGGCCGGAAGAACCCAAAGAACTTGCCCTGCTGTTCAAGCCGCCACAGACAACTTGAAATTGTCTCGTCCGGGGCTGAGTCGCCAAGGGTCAGGATACTCAGAAGTATCTGGTCCAAGCAGATCAGGAAGTTAAGGATTCGCCTCATTGCAGGGTTCCTGAAAGAATTTCAGCCACTCGTGCTTCTGTGATTGCACCAAGCATAGCCAAGTACCCAAGGGCCTGCTGTGTTGAGTTCAATCCCAAGTCTACGTGTGACAACCTTGGGTCATCCACTATGCTGAAGAAATCATCTACAACAGGATTAGTTGACCTTAGTGCTTTAAGTGCCACCCTCTCCTGTACTGTAAACAACAACTTAAACTCTACAGGGCTTACTTTGATGTAAGTTGGTGCTACAGGTGCTGCTTGCGCAACAGTTACCACCTGCTTTGTAAGTTGCCCATTAGCAAATCCATCACCACTTTCAGCATTATCTGGAACACTCACACTATAGTGCGAGGCTACAGATGGGTGAAATAGGAGTGACGGGTCTTGAGAGCATAAATCTCTAATGCGTCCGTTTTCAATCCAAGCGTATTTCATAGTTTAGAACCCTTCTGTCCAAGCCAACACCACAAAGCCGTTACCCCCCGCGCCGCCAGTACCTAGACCAGAGGTTACAGAAGCACCCCCGCCACCGCCAGCACCAAAGCCCCCAGCACCTCCCGTAGCCGCAGCCGCCGAAGTTCCGGCACCACCGCCACCACCTCCGAAACCACCTGCGCCGGCAACGCTGGCACCACCAGAAGCCCCACCGCCGCCACCACCGAAGCCCCCTGCACCGCCGGTTGCTGAAACTGGAGAAGCCCCAGAGCTCTGTGCCCCGCCCCCACCACCGCCATCTATACCAGACCCGCCCGTGGAAACAGCGGAAGCTGTGGAAATGTAGTTTCCACCGCCGCCTGAGCCACGAGAGAACTGCCCAAGCAGGTAGTCAAATAGAGTGTAAGAGGCCTGTGACGCTGTAGTAATCCCAGCACCCCCCGCTGTTGATGTAGAACCAGCACCACCCGCAGCACCGACCCAACCGATGCCTCCAGTTGTCGCACTGTTGCCTGTGGATGCTGAAGATACACCACCACTCCCCCCACCTCCTGTTGCAGACTGATTGTTTGAGATAGCCCCGGCACCGAATAAAATACCTCCTCCACCTGTTGCCGCAGAGGTTGCACTGGAGGAACCCCCATCAGAGGAAAGCCCTCCACCACCAAGTCCTGTGGCGGCTACCGCAGTGCCCGTGGCAGAGCCGCCATTCCCCGGCCCACTCAACCATCCCATTGCCCCGCCGCCCGTACCGCAACCGCTTACAGTTGCGCTCGGTGCGCTACCACCAGCCCCGCCAGAAGAAGAAGCCAAGAACCGGCCAACGCCAAGGGCTACCGTCCCGCCTGCTCCACCTGTAACTGCCGCAGCAGCCGCACGACCACCTGTTGCACCGCCTGTGCAAGAGACGAATGTTCCCACACTAGAAGTTCCACCTGCTGTACCCGCAGCGTTTGAGCCGCCTGCGCCACCTGCGCCAACAGTAATCGTTGGCAACAGTTGACCGGGTACTACGTCAATGATTGCAGCAGCAAAGGCCCCGCCACCGCCGCCAGCAGCATTGCCGTTGGTGAAGCCAGAACCACCACCACCGCCACCGACAACAATTGCCAGAACTTGAAAGACGTTCTGAGGTACAACGAAGTCAGTATATGTGCCTGGCTTTGTATAGAATTTCTGATTAGCCCACTTAGAAGGTGCAACCCTTGTAGGTGCATTAGGCGGCAATGGGTAACCGTATGTACCACGATTCATACCCGCACCTCTTTAAGATAGTTGATTGCGTTTTGCATGATTTCCTCGCTTTCTTTCAAGTAACCAATTCCTGCATTACAGGGATGACACAGAAGCCCACGGATTCGCCCGGTGTCGTGGCAGAGGTCAACCGACAAGTTGTCGGAGTTTTTTGAACCACTATCCTTGCTTCCGCAAATTGCACATTTCCACCGCTGCGCTTCACCAAGTTCTTCGTATTCTTTCTGCGTGATTCCATACTTATTCTTGAGTCTTGCTGCGCGGTTCCTTTCAGCCACACGCTGTTTGTTCTCGGCGTTCCAGCGCCTCGCCCGTTCTTTGTCTCGCTCTGGTGCAGATCGGTAAGCTGCTGCCTTCTTTGCCTTTACCAAGGCCTCGTTTGCTTCCTTGTATGCCCTAGTTCTGGCAACCGCACACTCTTTGCAGGTGCTGCAAACGCCGAGCAGCTTTGACTTGTCTTTATGGAACATTTCAAGCTGCTTTTCTACTTTGCAAACTGAGCAGATCTTACTATTATTCATTAGAAGTCACCTCCAACAGCAATAACATTAAATGTCTCTGTCTTTTCTGTAGATGCACGTAGCGAATAGCCAGTAGGCAAAATGATAGGAAAGATCTGAGACATAATGTTGGTATTCAACTGCGCTTCCCAAGAAGGTGTAGTCGCAGCAGGAGTAATCGCGCTTACGACTACTTCAGTCAATAGCCTTGCATTAGTACCATCGTGAATAAACAATCGAATAGCACCAGCAGTAGTTGCACCTACAGCTTTCATGTTAATAGCGTCAATACGAGAGCCAGAAGCTCCAGCAGTAAAGACAGTTGCGATGGTTCCAGTACCATCCCTTGCAGTATTAGCCGTAGTCGCTTGTGCCATAGCACAGCGAGGAACGGAGGCGAAGTTGGCGTTCGTGCTCATGTGTTTCCTTTATACGAATCCGAGAGTGTAATTCAGCAAGGGATTTTGCTGTGATTGTATTGCCTGTACCACCCTCAAGGGTGTCATAACCCGATTGGTGGCCGTCCCTGCCTGGGCCTCAGCCTGCGTAGCAATCTGCCCCACCGCAGGCAAGTAGGCTGTGCATTTCCAATTGCCTGAACCAAGTGACAGGAACTCTGCCGAATCACCTGCCGCCGTCAAGATATTGTCGCCACTTGGCAGAACCAGACTTGTAGCATTATGCGTCAAGGTCAGGGCACCAGCGAAGGTGACAAGTCTATGTGCTCCAGCTGCAACCGTACCTAATGAAGTTATCGTTGCAGTTCCAGTTACATTTACCGTATTGGTAGTTGTGCTAAGGTCTACGGTAGCAGCAGAAGCCACAGTTGTTGTAGTGGCCCAATTCAACACACCAGTCATCGTGTCGCCTGCTCGGCTTACTGCTGCTGGGTTAGCAGGTGCAGACAAAGATACTACCCATGAAGCTATCGTACCTGAACCTCTTATCCAAACTACGTCTACAACAAGTGCCCCTGTGCCAGACGTATAGGCTGTAATGTTGCCTGCCATCCAGTTAAGGCTAGGGTTAGCAGAGTCAGCAATCATAACCGGCTGACCTACTACGAAAGCCTTACCAGTTTGAACTGTCAGTGATTTACTTCCTGTACCTACAACTAAGCTAGAGGTAGAAGTGGCACTTGTACCTGGAGCATTAACCGCAGACGCAGCACTTGCAGCCGCTGCGGATTGTGATGCAGCCGCTGCATTGGCCTGATTAGTGGCAAGTGTCACCTGCGCTGCCGCCAAGTCTACTTTGGCCTGTGCTGCTGCAACACCACCACTCATCACTGCAACTGCCTGCCCCAGGGAGGGAACAAACCTAGCCCTATGGCCGCCATTGGCAAGACCTGTGGTGGCGTTTGTGTCGTCAGTTACTGTACTGCCGTCGCCGCCGAGGGCTGGAGGGAAGGTTACGCTTGCCATAGTTTGTCCGGTTACAGGATTTCCTGAATTTCAAGGTTGCAACTCCACGTATTGTAGTAGGGCTGCTCAACGGGGTTAAGAGATTTCAAGCGGCCAAGGAAAGAAACCTTGGCTTGATTAGCTGTATCTGTCACATCGGGCACAATCAAGACCTCACCCGTCACACCTTGCAGGCGTTGAAGTTCAAGAACGCGGTCCATGTACTCAGTCTGGTTCATAAAGCCAAGCTCAAAGCGGTGCCCACGCCTACGACGGCGAACGTCAAAAAATTCCTCACCTGCCAGAGAAGCCTCAATAACGGATATGTCTTCATACCCCATTGAAGCCCCATAACTTCTATCGTAAGTGGGCTGCCAACTTGAACCAATGTAAACCCGCCCAATCTGCACATAGGCACTTGGGTTGGTAGTGTCTACAACTTCAATCTTCCAATAGCGTAGAGTCTGTGGGGAAGCCAAAGGCAATACGAATGGCGCATTGAAGCCTGCAACAGCTTCCTGACTTACGGTACCAAGCCAGAAGTTATCATCTTCCCACTCAAGCAGGCTTTGTGGGATTGTTCCTGACGGCCAGACGGAGGTGTAGCCGCTATCGTAGGTTACTCCTGCGTCTTGTACGAGTTGAGCGCCCCAGATATAGATGCCAGAAGTTCCGTCGCCTGTATAAGTCACATTCCCTCCCGCATCACATACGTTTACGTACAGCATGCGATTGGTCGATGCAATGGTCGTATTTATCGCAACGCGATACCAACCATTGCCTGCGGGCGAGATTGCAAAAGATGAGTTTGAAGAGCCGCCAATATCATTGCTAGACGTAATAGTACCTG